>OUWB011209552.1_pt1 | contig 41980 bp, 41 predicted proteins | sample 1779821 | NCBI WGS metagenome assembly OUWB01 (sample SAMEA3914806, study PRJEB12502) | metagenome | biome: forest; material: soil | place: Canada | collected 2011-08-03 | depth 0.1 m
GCGGCGATATCGGCGATGGTCAGCCGGTCGGCCGCGATGAAGTCATGGCCGTCAAGCTGCCGGTCGAGCCGGGCGGCGAACGCGTCGGCCGTCTTCAGGAAATAGTCGGCCACGGCCGGATTCGGCGCTTCCAGGGCGGCCAGGGCCGGATGGGTCAGCCGCGTCGCCAGCATCAACGGCGTGGCGAAGCTCTGTTCGATCCGGCGCAGCCACATCTCGATCTGCGCCGCCTCCAAGGCATCGTGGCCGAAGAGATTGGGCTCGGTATAAAGACTCTCGAGATAACGGCCGATGGCCACCGACTCGGTAAGCAAGGTGCCGTCGTCGAGTTCGAGCACCGGCAATACGGACCCGCCCGTTGCCTGCACACGGGGATGTGTCTTGTGCTGCAGCGTCATCAGATCGAGCTGTTCGACCGCGATGTCGGTAATGCCCTTTTCCGCCATGATCCAGCGCACACGGCGCGGGTTTGGCGCGTAATCGGCGACGTAGAGCTTCATTGTGGCATCCCCGTTTTACGGGACCTTACAGCCCGTAGACCGCGTTGGGCAAGGCCCCGACCACGGCGGCCGACAGGCAGGTCGCCAGGAAACCGGCGGCCAGCGCCTTCCAGATCAGGCCCAGGATTTCCGGCCGGCGCTGCGGCATCAGGGCGCCGAACCCGGCCACCGAAATGCCGACCGAGCCGATATTGGCGAAGCCGCACGTGGCGTAGGTCAGGATGATGCGCGTGCGCGGGCTCATGTCGGCGACCGGAATGGCCGCCAGCTTGAGGAAGGCGACGAACTCGGTCAGCACCATCTTGACGCCGAGCAGCCAGCCGCCGGTCGCGGCTTCCTTCCACGGAATGCCGATCAGCCAGGCCAGCGGCGTGAAGAAAAACCCCAAAATGCGCTCGACCGTCACGGGCTGGCCACCGACCGCCGGAATATTGCCGAGGATGGCGTTGGACAGAGCGACCAGGGAAACCATGACGATGAGGATGGCGGCGATGTTCATCACCACCGTCATGCCGTCGGCCGTGCCCTTGGAGACGGCGTCGATGACGCTGTCATACTTCAGTGACGAATTGTAATCGACCTTCTCTTCCTTGCGGCTGATCAGTTCGGGCACGATGATCCGCGCCAGCAGCACACCCGCCGGCGCCGAGACGATGGCGGCCGCCAGGATATGACCAGCGGCGTTGGGCAGGACGTCGTGCAGGATCAGCACATAGGCCACCATGGTCGAGCCCGACACATTGGCCATGCCGACGACCATCATGATGAACAGTTCCGACCGCGTCAGCTTGTCGAGATAGGCGCGGATGATGATCAGGCTTTCGACATTGCCGACGAAGATGTTCGATGCCACGCCCAGCGACGCCGCGCCGCCCAGGCCGATCAGCTTTTCGAAGACGAAACCGAAACCGCGGATGATCACCTTGAGCACGCCGATATGCCACAGCAGCGCCGACAGGGCGGCGATCACCAGGATCAACGGCAGGACGCGCAAGGCGAAGACGAACAGGGCGCCGGCATTGGTCACCTGATAGGGCTGGTCCCCCCCGCCCATATAGCCGAAGACGAACTGCATGCCCTTGGCCGTGGAGTCCGACAGGGCGTTCATGCCGGCGCCGATGGCGTCGAGCACGGCGTGCGACTGCGGGATGGCGAACAAAACCAGGATCAGCGCGACCTGGACGGCGATGGCGCCCATCGCGAGAAAGACGGGAAAGCGCTTCTTGTTTTCGGACAATAGCCAGCAGACGGTGAGAATGACGGCGATGCCGAGCAGGCTCTGCAGGTTTTCCGGGCCATAGTGAAAGGGCATGTACGCTTTCCAAAAAGTTTCAAGCCACGACTATTCCGTTGGTATCGAAACCTTGGCAAGCGCTTTTTGTACCCGCCGCGGTTCCGGATCAGGCCTGTGCCTTCCGCGCCGCGCCGCCACCGGCGATCACTGCCGCCAACCTCTGTTTCAGAACCGCGGGATCGAAGGGCTTGGCGATGTAGTCGTCCATGCCGGCGGCCAGGCAGCGGTCGCGGTCGGCGACCAGGGCATGCGCCGTCATGCCGAGGATCGGCACGTGCCGCCCCTGGCCCGCTTCCCAGTCGCGGATCAGCCGCGTCGCCTCGAAGCCGCTCATGCCCGGCATCTGCACGTCCATGACGATGGCGGCGTAGGCGCAGCCCTCGCGCACCCGCCTCACCGCCTCGCTGCCGGTCGTGGCGATCTCGCAGCCATAGCCGAACGCGCTGATGAAATGGCTGGCGACCAGCACATTGGCCGGGGAATCCTCGACCAGCAATATGAAGCTTAACGTATCGGGCCGCGTCAGGTCCGGCAGGGCGATGTCGGCGGGCGCGAGCGCAGAGGCGGTGGCGTGCGGCAAGGGCAGGCGCACGCTGAAGACCGAGCCCTTGCCCGGCGTGCTGTCGACATCGATCGTGCCGCCCATCAGCTCGGTCAGCGACTTGGTGATGGCCAGGCCCAGGCCGGTCCCGCCATATTTGCGATTCACCGACGAATCCGCCTGGACGAACTTGTTGTAGATGCTGTCGAGCTTGTCGGCGGCAATGCCGATGCCCGTATCGCTGACGCACAGTTCGACCCGGTCGACGTCGGGCTGGTCCGACGGCGCGCTGGCCAGCATTATACGCACCTCACCGGCCTCGGTGAATTTGACGGCGTTGCTGGCGAGGTTGAGCAGTATCTGGCGCAGGCGCGTCGGATCGCCGACGAAGGCCTGACCGGCGGCAGCCGCGTCGGCATAGGCCACTTCGAGGCGCAGTCCCTTGTCGCGCGCCGGAACCTCGAGCATGCGCATCACCTCGGCGACGATGTCCGGCAGGCGCAACGGCACCTGTTCGAGTTGAAGATTGCGCGACTCGATCTTGGAAATGTCGAGCAGGTCGTTGATCAGGTCCAGCAGCGAATCCGCGCTCTGCTGCAGCACACGAATGAATTCGCGCTGCTTGTCGGTGAGCGGCGCGCTCAGTCCCAAAAGCCGCGCCAGGCCGAGCACCGCATTCATCGGCGTGCGGATCTCGTGCGACATATTGGCCAGGAATTCGGTCTTGGCCTGATTGGCGGCCTCGGCGGCGTCGCGAGCGGCGGTCAGATCGTGCGCCTGGGCCTCCAGGCTGGCATTGAGCGCGCGCAGATTGTCCTCCAGGCGCTGCTGCTCGGTGATGTCGGTATGCACGCCCGAAACGCGCGTGATCCGGCCCTCTTCGTCGCATTGCGCCTCCCCGCGCGAGCGCAGGGTACGCCAGGTTCCGTCCTTGTGCCGCGCGCGGAACGACAAGGTGTAGACCTGTTCGCCCGCCTTGAGGAAATCGCCGATGGCCGCACGTGTCTTGTCCGCGTCGTCCGGATGAACGATCTCGCGCCAAAGCGCCCCCGTCTTCGGCATTTCATCGGGGGAATAGCCCAGCACACGGCTGTAGCTCGGCGAAAAATAGATGGCGTCGGTGACGACATTCCAATCCCACAGTCCGTCCGAGGCGCCCGATATGGCGAGGTTGTAACGGTCGAGCGTGGTCTGGAGCTGGGTCTCGGCGGTCTTGCGCGCCGTAATATCGACCGCCGCGCCATAGACCACCCGCTTGTCGAGGTCGGCCTTGGCGCGCCAGCTCAGCCAACGATAACGGCCGTCCTTGTGACGGAAGCGATTCTCGAAATCGGCCAGTTCGCGCCCAGTCAGGAATATCTCGCGCGTCGCCAGGGTGCGTTCGAGATCGTCCGGATGGATCAGGTCGGTCAGCGGCAGGGCCGCCAATTCCGCCGGCGTCCAGCCCAGCACACGCTCGACCGCCGCATTGGCGCGCTCGATATAGCCGTTGGCATTGGACACGATCAGCATGTCGCCGGCGATGTCGAAGAAATGCCCATGTTCTTCATGCGCCAGACGGACGTCATGAACGTCCAGGGCGATGCCGGCAAATCCCACCACATGACCCGTTGCGTCATGGCGCGGTGCGGCGCACTCCCGAATCCAGCGGAATGAACCGTCCCGATGCCGCATCCGGTATTCGACTTCAAACGGCTGGCCGGCCTCGCCCAGCGCGCGCCATGCCGCGAAATAGGTCACGTGATCGCCGGGGTGGATGCCCTCGCGCCAGCCCTCACCGGCCTCGTCGTCGCACGTTCGGCCGCGGAAATCGAGCCAGGCCCGGTTGAACCAGGTGCGGCCGCCATCCGCCCGCGCCAGCCATACGAGCCCCGGCAAGGCATCGGTCAGGCTATGAAATAGCCCCGTATCCTGCGCCTGGCCGGCATCCGCCAACAGATCGTCCTTCGCCATGGCCGGCATAATACCCCCGGCTGAAAGGAAAGGAAAAGAAATCTTACCGTTGCCGTCAAGGCCGCCGGTGTAAAAAGGCGTTTCACCGGCGTACAAAGCGCGGCATAGTGTCCTCAACGACTCTCGCAAGAAAGAACCGCGCCGTGACGCCACAAAACGACGCCACCACCCGTCACCTGCTGGTCGTCGATGACGATGACCGCATCCGCACGCTGCTCAAGGAGTATCTGTCGCGGCAGGGCTTTCGGGTCACCGCCGCGGCCCATGCCGACGCCGCCAAGCGCATGCTGCAATTGCTCGACTTCGATCTGCTGATCCTCGACGTCATGATGCCGGGCGAGGACGGCTTTTCGCTGTCGAAATGGGTCCGCGCCAACTCCTCCGTGCCCATTCTGATCCTGACCGCGCGCGGCCTGCCCGACGACCGCATCATGGGCCTGTCGATCGGCGCCGACGACTATCTGTCCAAGCCGTTCGAGCCGCAGGAACTGCTGCTGCGCATCGAGGCCATCCTGCGGCGCACCGGCGTGAAGCCGGCCTTGCCGAAGTCGATCAATATGGGCCCGTTCGTCTTCGATCTCGAGCGCACCGAACTGACCAAGGGCGGCACCAGCATCCGGCTGACCGAGGCGGAATCGCAGTTGCTGAAATATCTGGCCGAGCGCGCCAATGTGCCGGTCGATCGCATGGAACTCGCCAAGGACAGCGTCGACACCACCGGCCGCGCCGTGGACGTGCAGGTGACGCGCCTGCGCCGCAAGATCGAGCAGGACCCGAAAAACCCGCGCTACCTGCAGACCGTGCGCGGCAAGGGCTACATGCTGGCGCCGGATTAGGCGGCCTTGACGTACCTCTTCGTCTGCCTCAAACCTTGCCTATGACGCCCCCCCAAGCTCAGCGGACGAAGACGCAGCGCCCGAAGCTGTGGAGCACGCTGATGCGGCGCAACTTCCCGCGCTCGCTGTGGGCGCGGGTGCTGCTGATCATTCTGATCCCCATCATATTGATGCAGGTATTCGTCACCCTGGTGTTCTTCCAGTTGCACTGGCAGACCGTGACCGGCAAACTGTCCGAAGGCCTGGCCGGCGATATCGCCTGGGCGGTCGGCGCCTACGACAGCGATCCGACGCCTGGGAATCTGGCCCGCATTCAGGAACAGGCCCACGCCAGCTTGCAGCTATCTATCGAGCTGCAAAAGGGCAAGACACTGCCGACGACGAACGGCGCGACGCACCGCGCCTCGATCTATGGCGTCCTCGATCATGCGCTCGACAGCGCGCTCGACGACAGGTTTCCCGACAACGTCCACTACTGGTTCGACACGAAGCGCTATCCCGGCCACGTCGATATCCGTGTCGAGGTGCCCGGCGGCATCATGCGCATCATCGCCGCCAAGGACCGCGCCTTCGCCACTACAGGCTATATCTTCGTCTTCTACATGGTGGGCGCCACCGCCATACTCACCATTATCGCCGTGCTGTTCGTGCGCAACCAGGTCCGCGCCATCGAACGCCTGGCCGAGGCGGCGGAAAAGTTCGGCCGAGGCGAGGACGATCCCAATTTCAAGCCCTATGGTGCGTCGGAAGTGCGCGCCGCGGCCCACGCCTTTCTGCAGATGAAGGCGCGCATCCAGCGCCAGATCGAACAGCGCACCACCTTGCTGGCCTCGGTCAGCCACGACCTGCGCACGCCGTTGACGCGCCTGAAGCTGGAGCTGGCCATGGCGCCGCAGGACACCGGCACGGAACGCATGAAGCAGGACGTGTCGGAAATGGCCTATATGATCGACGAATATCTGGCCTTCGCCCGCGGCGAAATGGCCGAGGACGCAGAAGCTATGTCCGCGACCGCGCTGCTGTCGTCGGTCGCCGCCAATATCGAGCGCTCGGGCCATGTCCTGTTGGTGGAGACGCTGTCGGAGGACGTGACCGTGCGTATCCGGCAATTGTCGATCGAACGCGCCCTGACCAATCTGATCATGAACGGCTTCCACTACGGCAAGGCGGTCACGCTCAGCGCCCAGGTCACGACCGGAACGCCGCGCCTGCTGCATCTGACGATCGACGACGACGGTCCGGGAATCGCGCCGGAAAAGCGCGAAGACGCCTTCAAGCCGTTCTCGCGGCTGGATGATTCGCGCAACCAGAACATCAAGGGGGTCGGGCTCGGCCTGGCCATCGCGCGCGACATCGTGCGCGGTCACGGCGGCGACCTGACGCTGGACGAAAGCCCGATGGGCGGGCTCAGGGCGGTGATCAGCCTGCCGATGGTCGACGCTTAGACTACCCCAGTTCCCTGGAGCGCTCGTGCGCCGCGTGAACCGCCGCCAGGATCAACTCGTCGAGCCCCTCACCGGGCTTGCACAGCACCTTCAGCGCCGCTTCGGTGGTGCCGCCGGGCGAGGCCACCTTTTTGATCAGGTCGTCGGGCTCCTCGCCCGTGCTGTCGAGCAGGCGCGCCGCCGATACAAGGGTGCCACGCGCCAGATCGCGGGCATGGCTGCGCGACAGGCCGGTTTCGCGTCCGGCGCGCTCCAGGGCGCGCACGAAGGCATAGACATAGGCCGGCCCGGATCCGGACACGGCGGTCGCCGAATCCATGAGGCCTTCTTCGCTCAGCATCACGGTCGCCGCCATGGGGCCGAACAGCCCCTGGGCGGCTTCCAGCGCGCGCGGCGAGTCGGAATAGATCGACGCCACCCCCTTGCCGGTCGCCACGCCGGTCGTCGGCATGACGCGCGCCACCGGATGGCCGGCAAAGGCCTTTTTCAGCGAGTCGGTCTGCACCCCGGCCATGACCGAGATGATCACCGCGTCGACGGCCAGGTTGCCGCACAGGATGGCGGCGACCGCGTGCCAGCCTTGCGGTTTAACGGCCAGAAGGACCGTCTTGGCCTCACTCCAATATTCCGGCGCCGGGTTCAATCGCGCCCCGTCCGCCGCCCAGGCCTTGGGCTCTTCGCCGGGCTTCAGGTCGACAATGATCAGGTCCGACGGCCCGGCGTGACCGGCGATGCCAAACCCCTTGAGAACGGACGATCCCAAGGCGCCGGCCCCAACCAGCAATATCGGTTTGGGCAGCGACATCACGCCTCCCCCTGCGTTTCGAACAGGCAGGCCGCGAAGGCGCCCTGGGCCGTATCGACGCCCTTGAACCAGAAGTCGAAGGCCGGGAAGAAACGGTCCACCGCTTCGGCGGCGCTGTTGATCATATGGGCGCCGGCGGTCATGCTGCCGCGCTCCAGCGGGTTCAGCGCCAGGGTGTGACGGAAGATGACGTCATAGGCGCCCACGCCTGACTTTTCAGCCCCCGACTTTTCGGCCTCGGTGTCGTGGAACACCTCGAAATGGCCGAACCAGACGTGCTGATTGACCAGGCACAGCAGTTCGTAAAGCCCGCCCAGCCGCGCGCGCGGCAAGGCGCGCCCGGCGCCTGATTCGACGTCGAGCGAGCAGCACAGTTGCAGGCATTCGCCCTCAGGCCGCCACGAGAACCACATTTCATAGGTGCGCCAGTCGCCGACCAGCGAGAACCCCAGATCGCCTTCCGGCGTGCGTTCGAATTCCAGCCCCTCTTCCGTGAGGATGGACTCCACCTGGTCGAGCGGGTCGAAGGCGGCGTCGGCGTCATAGGCCTGGGGCGTATCCATTGAAAAATCGTCTTTCTTGTAGGTCACTTAAGCTTCTGTCGCCTTTGCCTTGCCCGGCGTGCTTTCGGTCATCTTGGTTTCGCTCGTTTGCACCGCCCTCAGCGCGGCGATCTCGACGCGCAGCTCAGCGATTTCCGCGCGCATGGCCTCGACGTCCTCGCGCCGCACCAAATCCATGTCGGCGACGAAACGGTCGGCCTGGGCGCGGAACGCCGCCTTGGCCTCATCCCCCGCGGCTTGGGCCAGGCTCATGGCGGATGTGGTCATCTTGGCCAGTTCGTCGAGGAAGGGATTTTGACTCTGCATGGAACGGAAACTCCGGAAAGGGGCGCCCAAAACGTTCATGAAAACGCTTATGGAAACGGCTATCTCGACTCAATATAAGCGTTCCCGCGACGATTATACAGTCTTTCCCGCGTTCCACGCAGCGCGCGCCGCCGCGATGCGCGAATTTCGCCTTGTGGCAGTCTTCGAGCGGTGTTTTTCACGATTCTGCGGCGAGTCGCGCGCTTTTTGTCGCGACGCTGACGCACGGAGTTGCTAAACCATCGAGCCATGATCGCATCCATTCCGCTTCATCTGCCGAATATAAACCCGGTTCTGTTGTCACTCGGCCCCGTCAAGGTGCGCTGGTACGCCCTGGCCTATATCGCCGGCATCGTCCTTGGCTGGTTCTACGCGGCGCGTCTGTTGCGCCAGCCGCGGTTGTGGCCTCAGGACCGGCCGCCGATCGGCGTGGAGCAGCTCGACGACCTCATTCTGTGGCTGACCGGCGGCGTCATTCTCGGCGGCCGCATCGGCTACATCGTCGCCTATGATGCCTCGATCGTCTGGACGCACCCGCTCGACGTCTTCAAGATCTGGGAAGGCGGCATGTCGTTTCACGGCGGCTTTACGGGCGTGCTGATCGCCAGCGTGATCTGGGCGCGGCGCAACGGCCTCGACCTGCCCCGCGCGCTCAGCCTCGGCGACGTGTTGGCGTCGTGCGCGCCCATGGGGCTGTTGTTCGGCCGGCTGGCCAACTTCGTCAATGGCGAGTTGTGGGGCCGCGTCACCCACGTCCCCTGGGGCATGGTGTTCTGCAACCACTATACGCCGGTCGACCCGGCCACCGGCCTGTGCCTCGCCGGCCCGCTGCCCCGGCATCCCAGCCAGCTTTATGAGGCCTTCGGAGAGGGATTGCTGCTGTTCGCCGTGCTATGGCTGTTGGGCATGCCATTGAAAAAGCTGCGCAAACCCGGGCTGGTCATGGGCGTGTTCGTCGCCGGCTACGGCACCTTGCGCATCCTGGTCGAAATGGTGCGAAATCCCGACGCCCAGATGCTGCCCTTCTTCAAGAACGTCATCACCATGGGGCAATTATTGTCGGTGCCGATGGTTCTGGCCGGTCTGTGGCTGATCTGGCGCGCGGTCAAGACGCCGGAATTGCCGACGCCGGCGGTCACGCAGCCCGCCGACAATACGCCCGAAGCGGCCGCCTGAGCCTCGCTGAAGCCGTGTCCCTCAAACGCAGACTGATCGAGCAGATCGCGCTGGAAGGCCCGATCAGCGTCGCTGACTACATGACGCTGTGCCTCTTCGACCCGAAGGATGGCTATTACGCCACGCGCCCGGCCCTGGGCGCCGGGGGCGACTTCATCACCGCGCCGATGGTCTCGCAGATGTTCGGGGAGATGATCGGCGTGTGGGTGGCGCAGGTGTGGCAAGCCATGGGCGCGCCGGCCGCTTTCCGCCTGGTCGAAATCGGCGGCGGCGACGGTACGCTGATGAGCGACATCGTCCGTGTCATGGCCCGCGTCGACGGTCTGACTGCGGCGGCGGAGGTCGTCATGATAGAACCGTCGCTGCCGTTGCGCACCCTGCAGCAGGCGCGCATCCCGCACGCCCGTTGTCTCACTCGGCTCGAAGATCTTCCGGGCGACCGGCCATTGATCGTGGTCGCCAATGAAGTGCTGGATTGCCTGCCGGCGCGCCAGTTCATCCTCACCGCGACGGGGTGGCACGAGCGCCGCGTCGGCATCATCGACGGCGACCTCGCCTTCGGCCTGGCGCCCGTCGACGCCCCCCCCCCTCTCGCCCGGCAAGCGGCGATAGGTGACATGGTCGAGGTCTCCGCCGCCCAGGGCCGTTTCGCGCAGGCACTGGCGTTGCGGATCCGCGAAGCCCAGGGCGCCGCGTTGCTGATCGACTACGGCCGCGACCGGCCGGGCCCCGGCGACACCCTCCAGGCCCTGCACCGCCATCACAAGCGTGATCCCCTCGATGCGCCTGGCGAGCACGACCTGACCGTATGGGCCGACTTTCCTCGCGTGCGCGAAGCCCTCGTTGCAACTGGTGTAAAACCGTCGGCGATCGCTTATCAGAGCACATTCCTGACGGCCATGGGCATCGATACCCGGCTGACCGCGTTGATCGACAGAAACCCGGCAAAGGCCGACCAGTTAAGACGCCAGTATGAACGCCTGATGAGTTCTGACCAGATGGGTGATTTATTCAAGGTTTTGGCTTTTGCCTACCCGGCCGAAATCGCCCTGCCCGGCCTTGCGACGGCGTCCGACACCGCTTAGATCGGCTGGGTCTGTCTTGGAGTCTCCTCATGTCGCCCCTGCCGCCGCGTATCCTGCACCCGTTGCTCGACCTGCCGGGCCTCCAGCATGGCTTTTTCACGCGGCGCGGCGGTGTCTCGGTATATCCCTATGACACCTTGAACATCGGCCTGGGCTCGAAGGACGATCCGGCCGCGGTCAATGAGAATCGCCGCCGCGTGGCCGCCGCCTTCGACCGGCCGGCGGATCACCTGCTGAGCCTGTATCAAATCCATTCCAATGTCGCCTTCACCGTCGAGGGGCCTTGGATGGACGCGCACGGACGTCCCGAAGCCGATGGTCTGGTCACCACGACCGCCGGCCTGATCCTGTCCGCTCTGTCGGCCGATTGCGCGCCCCTTCTGTTCGCCGATCCCGTCAACCGGGTGGTGGCGAGTTGCCATGCCGGCTGGAAGGGCGCGCTGTATGGCGTTATCGAGAATACGCTTGCCGCCATGCAGGCCAGGGGCGCCGAGCTGACCGCGATACGCTGCGTCATCGGGCCCTGCATTCAGCAGGCCTCCTACGAGGTCGGCGCCGACTATGCCGGGACCTTCGCGCAAAACGACCCCGACAGTCCCGCCTTCTTCGCGCCCGCCGCTACGCCGGATAAACGCATGTTCGACCTGCCGGGCTTCTGCCTGATGCGGCTAAAACGCGCCGGGATCAGCCAATGCGCCTCGACCGGCCACGACACGTGCGCGGATGAGGGCTTGTTCTTCTCCAACCGGCGCAATTTCAAGCAGGGCGTTCCCGACTATGGCCGGCTGGTCTCGGCCATTATGCTGCGTTCGGACGATTAGGTCTTGAATGCGGGCGCTTCCCTGCTAAAAGCGCGCGCAAGTGTTAACGGCCCAGGATATATCGATGAAGCTGCTCGCCGCCAATTCCAACCGGACCTTGGCCCAGGCCATCGGCGACTATCTCGACATGCCGCTGACCAAGGCACGGGTGCAGCGCTTCGCCGACAATGAGATTTTCGTCACCATCGACGAGAACGTGCGTGGTGAGGATGTCTTCGTCATCCAGTCGACCAGCTTTCCGGCCAACGACAATCTGATGGAGCTGCTGATCTGCATCGACGCCCTGACCCGGGCCTCGGCCAAGCGGATCACCGCCGTCATCCCCTATTTCGGCTACGCCCGCCAGGACCGCAAGACGGGCGGCCGCACGCCGATTTCCGCCAAGCTGGTAGCCAATCTGATCACCCGCGCCGGCGCCCATCGCGTGCTGACCATGGATCTGCACGCCGGCCAGATCCAGGGCTTCTTCGATATCCCCACCGACAATCTGATCGCCATTCCGTTCATCGCCAAGGATATCGCCGCCAATTACGCAAAGGCGGAAAACCTGATGATCGTGTCGCCCGACGTCGGCGGCGTGGTTCGCGCCCGCACCTTGGCCGACCGCTTGAACATCGACCTGGCCATTGTCGACAAGCGCCGGCCGCGTCCGGGCGAGTCAGAGGTCATGAACATCATCGGCGAGGTCGCGGGCCGCAACTGTATCCTGTTCGACGACATCGTCGATTCGGCCGGCACCTTATGCAATGCCGCCAAGGCCTTGATGGAGCGCGGGGCCACGTCGGTTTCGGCCTATGTCAGCCACGGCGTGCTGTCGGGCGAGGCCCTGAACCGCGTCGCCAAGTCGGTGCTGAGTGAACTGGTCATTACGGATTCGATCGAAGCGACCGAGACCATCCGTAATCATCCGAAAATCCGCCTGGTCCGTATCGCCCCTCTGATCGGCGAAGCCATCCGCCGTATCGCCAACGAAGAATCGGTATCAAAACTTTTTGATTGAGGCTTTTGCGCCTCACGATTCTGTCATGGGCCCAAGCCGTTGAATGCCTTGCCTTTCAAGGACGGTCGACTGCCGTGGACGCACTTTTTCGCCCCTTACGCGCCATAATTCAGGCGTTTTTGTCATCGCAGTTGCGAAAGCCGGACGACGCCGGGCTGCGATGCGCATCAGGGCCGCTTATCCGTTGCCAGCTATTAGGACCTTGTTAAGGACGCCGGGCTTAGCGACAAGGCCGGGCAACGGGCGCAAACCATATATGATCGGGAGTTTTGGAGTATGAAGCTGGCCACCGCGAAAGCCGCGTTGTTCAAAGGTCTGGGCGTCAGCCTGTTCGCGCTCGTCCTGGCCAGTTGCGCCACGGACACGCCGCCGCCGCCGACACCGCCGCCTCCCCCACCGCCCGCTCCGGCCGGCCCACCCGTCGCCCTGGCCACCGAAGTGTCCGACGCCGCGGCGGTTTATGTCGACTATATCAACGCCGCTCGCGGCATCGGCACCGACTTCGCCGACGGCCAGGCGATCCAGGCCCGGCTGCAGGTCGGCGCGACCTATGAGCCGAAGCAACTGGCGCGCGGCGCCGTCGCCTATGCCGCGATCGTTGCCATGCAGGAGCCCAGCTTCCGTAGCGCGCTGCGCGCCTATGCGGCATCCGATACGGCGCGCGCCGACATGGTACAGAAACTGCTGGCCGATCCGAACTATGCCGACGGCCTGCCGTCGGCCGACATTGCCGCGCGCCGCATTATCCTGGCCCTGTCAAGCGACGGTCAGTCCGTCTATCACGCCGGCGCCCAGGTCAAGCAGGCGGCCTACGACATTCAGCACCAGCCCTGGTCGAAGGAATTCATCCCCGGCCGCGACGAGCGCCTGGCGCTGGCAAAACAGAATTCGGTGGCGCTGAAGAGCGTGCAGAGCGACGAAAGCGCGAAGCTGCTGGCGGCGGCCCTGACCGGCGACGGTCTGGTGACCAGTGCCACGACAGGTTCGGCCAGCCAGGCCGCCTATGTCGTCGGCGGCAACGGCGTGACGACCGCGGCCCAGACGCCGACCGTCCAGCCCCAGCCTATTCCGGCCGCTTCCGCGGCGACCGACGCCAGCGCGACGGCAACGGCCCAGCCGGTCGATTTCAACCGGCCGGACCTGTTCAACCAACCCTATACGCCGACCGTGACGCACGCCCTGGCGATCGCGGCGCTGGCTATCCTGGGGGAAGGCGGTGAAAACCGCGCCGACGCCATGACACAGTTGCTGGGCGAGGACACGGGCCCGCAGTGCCTGGGCATGACCAAGCTCAATCTCTATCAGTGCCTGTCCGTCGCCAAGCCCTATTACGAAGACGTCTTCTGCCTGGGCCAGCACGTGCTGATGGATACGGGCCAGTGTATCGGCAAGATGTCGAGCAATGCCTTGAGCTTCGAGCCGACGCACCAGATGTTCGGTATCAATGCCGACGGAACGACCTCGGCCACGGCAGTCGCCTATCTGCAACCGGATCCGGCGCCGACGGCGAAATGCCGCAAGGGCCACAAGTGCGCCGCGACGGCGAGTTCGAAGAAAAAGAAGAAGAAGGATACGGACAACGGCTGATATGTCCTGCCAAGGCTGCGATGACATCTTCATCGCAGCCTTGGTTGCACCTCGTGAAAACTCTGAAATTTCCCCATCGCTGCTGTTGCCTCACAGGAAAGAGTCGTGTATCACGCCCGCTCTTTGGAATTTCCACGCCTCGCCTTGTCAAGGTGACGGCGTTTTCGTTTGAGGAACTGGCTGATGGCCGAGATTGTTTTGGACGTTGAAGTCCGTGAACGCACAGGTACGGGCGGCGCCCGCGAAGTGCGTAACGCCGGTAAGCTGCCCGGCATCCTTTACGGCGGTACGCTGGCGCCCGTGCCGATCGCGGTCAGCCTGAACGAATTCAAGAAGGCGCTGTATACCGGCAAGCTCGCCGGCCACCTGGTGACGTTGAAGTATGGCCAGGAGACCCAGAAGGTCATCGCCAAGTCGATCGACTTCCACCCGGTCACCGACACGCCGATCCACTTCGATCTGTACCGCGTCGACGAGCATGCCAAGATTCGCATCTCGGTGCCGGTCCACTTCAAGAACCACGAAGCCTCGCCGGGCCTGAAAAAGGGCGGCGCGCTCAACGTGTCGATCCACGAGCTGGAAATCCTGGTTCCGGCCGATCACATTCCGGAAGACATCATTATCGACCTGACGGGTCTGGAAATCGGCGCTTCGGTGCACGTTTCCGATCTGAAGCTGCCGTCGGACGTGGTGGCTGTGCAGGGCGGTACGGTGGTCGTGGCTTCGGTCACGTCGTCGGGCGCCAGCATGAGCGAAGAAGCGGCGAGCACGGAAGCCTAAATCTTGTGATGGGGTTTGGGGCCTGAGGCCCCAAGCCTTATTCTTTCACTAAAAAAGCCTGGCCCTTTGGGCCGGGCTTTTTTAGTGAATAGACTGAAGATGTGGGGCCACTCTCCGGCCCTACGCAAGGCTTCGGGCGTTCGGCCCGGAAAGCGACACGCCGTGTCGATTTCATCCATTTTGCATTCTGCAAAATGGCGAGCCTCACCTCCACACCCCACTCCAGGACTGAGCCATGTACCTTATCGCAGGCCTCGGCAATCCCGGCGCGCAATACGCCCATAACCGCCACAATATCGGCTTTATGCTGATCGACGAACTGGTGCGCCTGCCCGCCTTCGGCCCCGAACGCAAACGCTTTCAAGCCCTGTCGCACGACGGCCTGATCGACACGCCCAAGGGACAGGAAAAGGTGCTGGTGCTCAAGCCTCAGACCTATATGAACAATTCCGGCCAAAGCGTTCGCGAAGCCTGCGACTTCTACAAGATCAAACCCGAACGCGTCTTCGTCTTCCACGATGAGCTCGACCTGGCGCCCGGACGGTTGCGCATGAAGCTGGGCGGCGGCCACGCCGGCCACAACGGCCTGCGCTCGATCATGGCCCATATCGGTCCGAACTTCGTGCGCGGCCGGATGGGCATCGGCCACCCCGGCGACAAGGCCCTGGTTCTCAACTGGGTGCTGGCCGACTTCGCCCGCGCCGACCAGCCCTGGCTCGACGCGCTCAATGCCGCCTGCGTCAAGGCGCTGCCCATGCTGTTCTCGGGCGCGCCCGACGCCGCCGACCGCTATCAGGCCGAGGTCATGCGCCTGGCGCCCGCGCCCAAGTTCGACTCGCGTCAGCTCAATAGCGGCCGCGAGGAAATCTGACTTTCGCCGCCGGTCCGCAAGGCTTTCCCGCCCCGAAGGGCGGTTGATTATGATAACCCGTATTCATTGCATCAGCGCGAATAAAGCTGTGCTGCGACCCCTACGACACAGGAACGTCCCATTTTGGCATTGAAAAAAATTCCGCCTTCACGGTATATAGTTTCGGTGAGGGGCGAGGTCGCATACCATCCTCGATTCTGTGAAACTGTGGCCGTGGTCTTTAGAGACACGTTACTCTGTCCGACAGCCATGCAATTTGAGGGTACCGCGTGACACGCACTGGCAAGATCGTGTTGGCTACACATGGCACGCTTGGCGACCTTCATCCCCTGATGGCCCTTGCTCTGGCCCTCCGGGCCCGAGGCGCTGATCCGGTCATCTGCAGCCATGACAATTTCCAGCCCAAGGTCGAATCGATCGGGATTCCGTTCCACTCGTTCGGCCCCGGCTATCAGACCTATCGCGACGACCTGAAGATTTCGCAGGACGAACTGGTGCGCCGAATGTCGCGCGACCACGCCTATATGCTGAAACTCCTCGTCGCCCCCTATCTCGCCTCCGCCGTTCAGGACCTGATGCCGCTGGTGCGCGACGCCGACATGGTTGTCGGTTCGCGGTATGCCTATGGCGCCCATATCGCGGCTCAGCTGTGCGGCAAGCCCTATACGGCCCTGGCGCTGCAGCCGGCGGTGATGCTGTCGGCCTACGACCCGCCCAAGCTCAAGGACGCGTTCTTCCGCACCGCGCCGCGCAGCGCGTTCGGCCGGGCGCACAACCGCGTCATCAAGCTGATCGGCACGGGCCTGCTGGCCGGCGGCCTGGGGCCCGTCAGCAAAATCTACCAAAGCTTCGGCCTGGAGCCCCAGGATCGCATCGACGGCATCGTCGCCGATCAACACACCCTGGCCCTCTATTCGCCGCTGATCGGCAAGCTGCAGCCCGATTTCCCGCCGCGCACCCAGATCGTCGGCTTCCCCTTCTTCGACAGCGAATCCGGCGCTTCGGCAAAGCTCGCGCCGGCGCTCGAGACCTTCCTGTCGTCCGGCACGCCGCCGCTCGTTTTCAGCCTCGGCAGCGTCGCCGTGTTCGACAGCGTCCACTTTTACCGCGACGCCATTCAGGCCTGTAAAGACCTGAACGAGCGCTGCGTCATCCTGGCCGGGGACAGCCCCCTCCTCCAGGAAAGCTTCGGGCCGGACGTCTTCATCACCCCCTATGCACCGCATTCCCTCTTGTTCCCGCGGGCGCGCGCCGTCGTCCATCACGGCGGGATCGGTTCGACCGCCCAGGGCCTGCGCGCCGGCCGGCCCCAATTGATCACCCCGGTCTTCGCCGATCAGTTCGACAACGCCCACCGCCTGGAAAAGCTGGGTCTGTGTCACAGCATCGACTTCGACAACTGGTCGGTGGCCCAGGCCAAGGCGTCGATCTCCGCCTTGCTGGCCGCGCCTGAACTGGCGCGCAAGGCCGCCGAGGTCGCCCCGATCATCGCCGCCGAAAACGGCGCCGAACGTGCGGCAGATATCATCATGGCCTCGCGCTATTCGGCCGTATCGGCGAACGGCCGCGAACGCGAAGCCCTGCTCGACGCGGTTTAGGGTTCGGCTGACGTCACTGTTACCCGCAAAAATCCTGGCCAGAGCATTTTCCGATCGTGCCGATCAGCAAATGCTCTGCTTTTTTTGTTTTGTCGCACGTCTTATCCAAAAAGTGGCATCCACTTTGTTGGGAAGTGCTCCGGCGGTTTGCCCCTGACGACAAAATGCTTTAGGGAAGCGGCCAACCGTTCTCTCCCTTGGATTCCCTGTTTTCATGGCCCTTAAAGTCGCGATCGTCGGCCTGCCCAATGTCGGCAAGTCGACCCTGTTCAACGCCCTGACGCAAACCGCCGCCGCTCAGGCCGCAAACTATCCGTTCTGCACCATCGAACCGAACACCGGTGACGTGGCTGTGCCGGAGCCGCGCCTGCCCGTCCTGGCGGGCATTGCCGGCTCCAAGGAGATCATCCCGGCGCGTATCAACTTCGTCGACATCGCCGGCCTGGTGCGCGGCGCCTCGAAGGGCGAAGGCCTGGGCAACCAGTTTCTGGCCAATATCCGCGATTGCGACGCCATCACCTATGTGGCGCGCTGTTTCGTCGATACCGACATTACCCACGTCGAAGGCCGCATCGATCCGATTTCCGACCTGGAGATCATCGAGACCGAGCTGATGCTGGCCGACCTCGAATCGCTGGAAAAGCGCCTGCCGCAGTTGGAAAAGCGTGCCAAGACCGGTGGCGACAAGGAAGCGGCCCTCACCGTGTCGCTGATCAATGCGGCGCTGGAGGAACTGCGCGCCGGCCGGCCGGCGCGTATCGCCTTCGAAAAGGGCAAGATCAGCAAGGAAGACACCAAGGCGTGGCAGATGCTGCAATTGCTGACGTCGAAGCCGGCGCTCTATTGCTGCAATGTCGACGAAGCCGCCGCCGACAAGGGCAACGAACTGTCGGACAAGGTCGCGACCCGGGCCAAGGCCGACCACGCCAATTCGGTGGTCATCTCGGCCCAGATCGAATCGGAAATCGCCCTGCTCGACGCCGACGAGCGCCAGGAATTCCTGGAGACGCTGGGCCTCGAGGAACCCGGCCTCAACCGCCTGATCCGCGAAGCCTACAAGCTGCTCGGCCTGCAATCCTACTTCACGGTCGGCCCCAAGGAAGCGCGCGCCTGGACGATCCACGTCGGCGACACGGCGCCGCAAGCCGCCGGCGTCATCCATACCGACTTCGAAAAAGGCTTCATCCGCGCCGAAACCATGGCCTATGACGACTACGTCAAATACAAAGGCGAAGCCGGCGCCAAGGAAGCCGGCAAGTTCCGCCAGGAAGGCAAGGAGTATGTCGTCAAGGACGGCGACATCATGAACTTCCGCTTCAACGTCTGATCCGCCGCCACGCACCCAAAAATAAAACCCGCCGGCATCGCCGGCGGGTTTTTTCTTTCTTGGGCCGAGGCGCGCGGGGGTGGCATGACGTGCCGAAAACCGTTAGCTGCCGAGACGCGGAGCGAAGCGTACTTCAGTACGTGAGCACCGCATCGCAGGCAGATGACGGTTTGCAGGCCGTCAGGGCGTTCCCGCCCTAGAGCACTTCCCGATAAAGTGGACGCCACTTTTCGGATAAGAAGTGCGACAAAACAAAGATCTAGAGCGATTTTTCGAATCAATTCGATCGAAAAACGCTCTAGTGTTTGCCGCGCCAGACTTGACGATAGGCGAGGTAGGTAATGCCGGACAGCAGCAAGAGGTAGATCAGGACCACAAAGCCCGTCTGCTTGCGCTCGACGGCGTGCGGATCGGACGCCCATGCCAGGAAGGTCGACACGTCCTTGGCATTCTGCTCGATCGTCGACGGCGTGCCGTCGTCATAGGTCACCTGACCGTTGACGCGCAGCGGCGGCGGCATGGCCAGGACGCCACCGGGCGGCACCTTGTGTGGGTCGCCGGTCCATTGGGTCACCAGGCTGCCGTGGACGCAGGGATTGTAGTGCTGCGTGGCGGAGACGGTGAGGCCCGCCGGCGGCGTCGCAGGGAAGCTGGTCAGCACGCAATAAATATAGCGCGCTTCGCCCTCGCGGGCCTTGGCCATGACCGACAGGTCGGGCGGAATGGCCCCGCCGTTGGAGGCCTTCGCCGCCGCGTCGTTCTTGAACGGCGAGTTGAAGCGGTCGGCCGGCGTGCCCTTGCGCGTCGTGTCGTCGCCGGTATCGGGATCGATATCCGGGATATCGAATTCCGAGGCGATTTCCTTGACGACCGGGTTTTCGTTCGGGTTCTTGTACTTCGGATCGTAGAACGGTCCGCCGATCTGGCCCAGATTGCGGAAGTACATCAACTTCATCGAGTGGCAGTTGGCGCAAACTTCGCGATAGACCTTGTAGCCGCGTTGCAGCGACGCCTGGTCGAAGGTGCCGAACGGCCCTTCGAAGGAGAAACCGCCCGGAGGCGCTACGGGTTCCTTGTAGCTGTCGGCCATCGCGGGCGCGGCGGCCAGCAGCGCCGCCCCCAGCAGGACGCCCGCAACAGACTTGAGGCTATGGATCAAAGACGACATGTTCCTGGGCCCCTCTTAGTGCTTGGCGCGCTTGGCGTGTTCAGCCAGAACCGCTTCGGAGATCGAAGCCGGCACCGGCAGCGGATCTTCCTTCAGGCCGATCCATGGCATGATGATCAGGAAGAAGGCGAAGTAGTAGGCAGCCAGAATCTGCGACAGCGTGGTGACGCCGAGACCGATCGCATTGCCGGCGGCATCGGTGCCGATCGTGAACACCATGTCCTGCGGCTCCTTCTGGCCGCACCAGCCGAGACCAAGGCAGGCGACGACGAAGAGCACGAAGAACCAGCGCATTACCGGCCGATACCGCATCGACTTGACCTTGGACGTGTCGAGCCACGGCAGGACGAAGATGACCAGGATGGACGAGAACATCAGGAAGACGCCGATGAGCTTGGCCGGGATCGGTCCGATATTGAAGGTGATGGCGCGCAGAATGGCGTAGAACGGCAGCATGTACCATTCGGGCACGATGTGGTTCGGCGTCTGCAGCGGGTTGGCCTTGATATAGTTGTCGGTATGGCCCATCGCGTCCGGCGCGAAGAAGACGAAGGTGGCGAAGACGATCAGGAAGAGCACCATCGCGAAGGCGTCCTTGACCGTGGCGTACGGCGTGAACGGCAGCGTGTCTTCCTTCGACTTGATCTCGACGCCCGCCGGATTGTTCTGACCGACGACGTGCAGCGCCCAGATATGCAGGACGACCACGCCGGCGATGACGAACGGCAGCAGGTAGTGCAGCGAGAAGAAGCGGTTCAGCGTCGGCTGGTCGACGGCGAAACCGCCCTGCAGCCAGGTCAGGATCGATGGGCCGACGAGCGGAATGGCGCCGATCAGGTTGGTGATGACGACGGCGCCGTAATAGGACATCTGGCCCCACGGCAGGACGTAACCCATGAAGGCGGTGGCGATCATCAGGAAGTAGATGATGCAGCCCAGGATCCACAGCACTTCGCGCGGCGCCTTGTAGGAGCCGTAGTACAGGCCGCGGAACATGTGAATATAGACGGCGAAGAAGAACATCGATGCGCCGTTGGCGTGGGCATATCGGATCAGCCAGCCGTAATTGACGTCGCGCATGATGCGTTCGACCGAATCGAACGCCAGATCGGACTGGGGCACATAGTGCATGGCCAGAATGATGCCGGTGACGATCTGGATGCCGAGGCACAGCGACAGGATGCCGCCGAACGTCCACCAATAGTTCAGGTTCTTCGGCGTCGGATAGTCGACGAAGCTGTCATAGGCGAGGCGCAGGATCGGCAGGCGCGAGTCCAGCCACTTCTCAAAACCGGCCTTGGGCTCGTACGTGGAATGATGTTCGCTCATTTTATCCTCTCGCCTCACCCGACCTTGATCTTGGTGTCGGTCAGGAACACGTAGTCCGGGACCGGAAGGTTGAGGGGCGCCGGCCCCTGGCGGATGCGGCCGGACGTATCGTACTGCGATCCGTGGCACGGGCAGAGCCAGCCGCCGTAATCGCCGCCGCCGAAGTTCGGCACGCAACCCAGGTGGGTGCAGACGCCGACGACGATCAGGTATTGTTCCTTGCCCTTCTTGACGCGGTCCGAGTCGGCCTGCGGGTCGCGCAACGTCTTGATATCGACGTTTTGGGCTTCCTGGATTTCCTTCGGCGTACGGTAACGCACGAACAAGGGCTTGCCGCGCCACTTGATGACCACCTGCTGACCCTCGGCGACCTTGCCGAGGTCGTATTCGATCGAAGCGAGGGCGAGCGTGTCGGCGGCGGGGTTCATTTGACCGATCAGCGGAATGGCCGCCGCGGCGACCGCGCCGACCGCGCCGGCTCCGGCCGCGATGTAGATGAAGTCGCGGCGGTTCGGATCGCCGCCGCTGTTGTGTTCAGGTTCGCTCACCTTAGCACCTCTTTTCCTTACCGCTGTACCCTGACGCTTCGCGGAAGTCCGCGAAGCTTCATAGACGAATTTTATTAAAGCTCAAATCGCCCCGGCGCACGCGGTGACGGCTGCCCGTTCGCGGGCGCGGCACCATGCCGGGAATCATTGGCTTTTCGCCACGTTTGGTGGCGATTTCCGTCTATAAACACAATTGCGCCCCATATACAAACCGCCTTTGACATTTCTTTTGCGATTGAAGCAGCGATAAGGCATTTGCGCGTTTTGCAAGCTTTTTCGCCCCTGCCCTCCGCCCCTTCGAGGAGTCTTCATGCGCCTGGCCTTGTACCAGCCGGATATCCCGCAAAATCTTGGCGCGGCGATTCGTTTGAGCGCCGCGCTGGAGGTCGATCTCGACGTCATCGAACCGTGCGGTTTCCCGCTCGGCGACAAGGCGATCAAGCGCGCGGCCATGGATTACGGCGTGTGCGCCAAAGTGTCGCACCATGCCGGATGGCAGGCCTTCCTCGATTTCCGGCGCGCCATCCTGGGTCCCGAGGCGCGGCTGATTCTCTTCACGACGCGCGCGGCGGCGCCCTATACGGGCTTCGTTTTCGCGCCGCACGACGTCCTGCTGATGGGGCGTGAAAGCGCCGGCGTGCCGGACGATGTGCATGCCGCCGCCGACCACCGTTTGTTCATCCCGATCTCGGCCCAGGCGCGTTCGATCAATGTCATCACCGCCGCCGCCATGGGACTGGGTGAAGCCCTGCGACAAACCAGCGCCTTCCCCGTGCGCGGCTGAAAGGCTAGAGACACATCATGACCGATCCAGCTTTCTCGACCACACTCGACGATCACCGGCAGCAGGCCGCCGCCTGGTTCCGCGGCCTGCGCGACCGGATCTGCGCCGCGTTCGAAGCCATTGAGGACGAAGCGCCCGCCGCGCTCTATCCCGGTACGCCCGGACGCTTCGTACGCACGCCCTGGGAGCGGCCCGAAGGCGGCGGCGGCGAGATGTCGATGCTGAAAGGGCGGCTGTTCGAAAAGGCCGGCGTGCACATCTCGACCGTGCACGGCACCTTCTCGCCGGAATTCGCCAAGTCGATCCCGGGCGCCGAGGCCGATCCGCGCTTTTTCGCGACCGGCATCAGCCTGATTGTGCACCTGACCAATCCGCACGTGCCGGCCGTGCATATGAACACGCGCTTTATCACCACGACGAAAAGCTGGTTCGGCGGCGGCGCCGATCTCACGCCGCTGATGGCGTCGGATCGCCATCAGGACGCGCCGGACGCCCTTACCTTCCACGCGGCGCTGAAGGCCGCCTGCGACGCCGCCGATCCGGCCTATTACGAGCGCTTCAAGGCATGGTGTGAGGACTATTTCTACCTGCCGCACCGGGATGAACCGCGCGGCGTGGGCGGCATCTTCTACGACCACCTCGACAGCGGCGATCACGCCGCCGATTTCGCCTTCACGCGATCGGTCGGCGAAGCCTTTCTCGACGTCTATCCGCGGATCCTGCGCGGCCGCATGAACCAGCCGTGGACGGCGGACGAGCGCGAGGCGCAACTGATCCAGCGCGGCCGCTATGTCGAGTTCAACCTGCTGTACGATCGCGGCACCCTGTTCGGGCTGAAGACCGGCGGCAATGTCGCCTCGATCCTGTCATCCCTGCCGCCCGTGGTGAAGTGGCCTTAGATCAGGCCGCCAGGAAGTTCGAAATCGCCCCCAGCACCTCGTTGCGGGTCGACGGCGTCTTCAACGTCTCGACCGCCTGGTCGACGAGGCCCGCGTCGATGCGCACGCCGCGGCGGCTGATCAGCAGATCGCTGGCGAAGCTCTCGCAGAACTCGGGATGGCATTGGAACGACAGGGCCTTGCGGTCGGTATAGTAAAGCGCGCCATAGGGCGTGAATTCCGAACTCGCCAGGAGAATGGCCGTGTCGGGCTTGCGTACCACCTGGTCCTGGTGGGTGGCGGCGACGCGTATCGCTTCCCCGGCATCGGCGCGGCCGAGCAGCTTGTGCCACACCTCATGCGCCTCGATGCGGTATTCGTGCAGACCGACGCCCCAGCCCCTATGCGACTTTTCGACATGGCCGCCCCACGCCTGAGCCATGATCTGGTGGCCGAAGCAGATGCCGACGGCGGGGATATCGCGGTCGAGCGCGCGCAGCCAGTAGATCAGCGCCTGAATCCACGGATCGCTCTCATAGACACCTGCCGGCGAGCCGGTGATGACCACGCCCTTCAGCCGATCGTCGCCGGCCGCAGGAAGTTCACCCTTCATGGTGCGGAAGACGCGGAAGGTGCGGCCTTCGCGCGCCAATGTGCCCTCGAACATCTCGGCATAGGTGCCGTAGGTCTGGTCGAGGCCGGCCGGCGGCAGGCCCGTTTCGAGGATGGCGATATAGTCGGGATCACGCATACTTTATACTCCGCTCAAGCGCCGCGGGGCTCGCGCAACTGTGCGCGGCGGGCGGTCGCCCTTGCCGGGCCTAAGGCCCGGAATTATAAAACGCTCAGGCGCCGCGGGGCTCGCGCAAACGTGCGCGGCGGCCCATTCTTCTTATCAAGGACTGGCGCCCTTGCCGGGCCAAAAGCCCGGAATTTGAACTCAAAGTTTCGGCTGTTTCCCTATTTCGTCAAGGGAACGGTCAATCACAGTTTGTGAGAAATCATTGTTAACCCATTCCGTTTCGATTTGCTTAAGCTTTTGACCGACCGCGGGTCCTCGCGTCAGGCCGCGCGCGATCAGGTCCGCCCCGCGCAGCGGAAAGGCCGGCACATCAAGTCCGGCCAGCAGGTCAAGCAATACCGCGGGCGACTGAGCCTGATGCGCGGCCAGAAGATAAACGGCGTCTTCGACCGCCTCGCGCCCAAAGCGGTAGATCAGCCGGGCAAAAACAGGCGTTTCCTCGTCCGCCAGCCGATCGGCGACCCGGCCCGCGGCAACCAGCCGGTCATGGATACGCCCAGGAAACTTCAGCCGGGCCTGCAGGGTGTCAACCGCTTTCGGCGCGAGCCCGAGGCCGGCGTCGATCAGCGCCAAAAGCCGCCGCTCGGCGTCGCGCGCCTGCGCCGCCATGGACCCGAGTTCCGCGACCTTCGTTCCGGCGAGATGCCAGCCCGGCAGCACCCGCGGCATTATCCCGGTCCGCTGCATCGCGTCGAACGCCGTCGTTGGATCGGGCAAGGCCAGGGTCTTGATCAGTTCCTGCCAGATGCGTTCGCCCGACAGTCCGGCGATCCCGGCGCTCAGCGCGACGCAGGCGGCCAGCGACGGCTCGTCGATGGCGCGGCCATAGCCCGCCGTGAAGCGGAAGAAACGCAGGATACGCAGATAGTCTTCGCGGATGCGCTGCTCCGCGTCACCGATGAAACGCACGCGCCCCTGGCGCGCGTCGTCGAGGCCAAAGCCCGTCGGGTCATAGACCAGGCCCTGACCGTCGGCATAGAGGGCATTGAGGTAGAAATCCCGCCGCTGCGCATCCGATCCCCAGTCGGTCGTATAGCTGACGACCGCGCGGCGGCCATCGGTTTCGACGTCCCGGCGCAGGGTGGTGATCTCGTAGGGATCGCCGTCGACCACGGCGGTGATGGTGCCGAAGGCCTTGCCGGTCGGCACGCTCTTCAGGCCGGCGGCGGCCAGGGCCGCTTCGGTCTCGTCGGGCGGAAGCTGCGTCGCCAGATCGAGATCGCTGGGCGCATGGCCCATGACGACATTGCGCACGCAACCGCCGACAAAGCGCACGCAGCCTTCACCGCCGCGGGCTTCCAGCGCGGCGAAGACGGCGCGCACGGCGTCGGTGCGCATGATTTCGGGCAGTTCGAGGATAAGACTCATGTCCTCGACCTTAAAACGGCGGGAACGTAAATCAAACGACCTTGACGACGCGGCCGCGCAGCTTTTCGCCGTCCGGATGACGATAGGCGATGAGCACGCGCTTGGGATCGACCGGCCCCGGCAAGGTGATGCCGGCGGCCTCCTCGAAGCCGAAGGGCTCGAAATAGCTCCGCGAGCCGACCAGCAGCACGGCGTTCAGCCCCTTGGCGAAGGCCGCGTCGAGCGCGGCCTTCATCATCGCCTTGCCGACCCCCAGACCGCGGCAGGCGGCGTCGACGACGATAGGCCCCAGAAAAGCCAGGGGTTCATAGGTGTTGGTGGCGTCATCGAAGACGAATACCGGCCACAGGCGGACACTGCCCAGCAGGCGGTCTCCCTGCATCGCCACGAAACTGAGATCGGCCTGATGCCGCGACTGTTCGCGCAGGCGTTCAGCCGTTTTGACGAATCGGCCCGGGCCGAAAGCGCGATCGGTCATCTCGAGGATGCGCGCGTCGAAGTCAGGCCCTTCCAGGGTTATCGTGTAGTTCAGAGTGAGTGCGTCCAAGGCCAAAGTCGTAATCCCTTCGGTGCCGCCCCCGCAGGCAAGGAATTGGCGTTTAACAGAAACCAAGGCGCGGGTCGCTGCAATTTATACGTCAAAATGTGACGACGGTCTGCAAGCGGTGAGACGCCTGAGCTAACCCTCCGACGCGAAGCGTCGGCAAGCGCGACTGCGCGCCCGAGCCCGTGCGAGGAGCCATGCGGCGCTTGAGCTCAACGCGAAAGGAAGGCGGCGAAGGCGGCGCGGGCTTCGGGACTGTTCAACTGCTGGCGGAAAATGCGGCCCTCTTCCCGAACCACCGCCCAAAGCGACTCGGCGTCGCGCATCAGCCCCTTGGTGTAGCGCACCGACGACGGCGACAGGGCCGCGGCCGTGGCGGCCATTTCATGGGCCGCGGCGGCGAGGTCGCCCTGCCCCACCACCCGGTTGACAAGCCCCAGCCGCAGAGCGTCGGCGGCGCCAATCTTTTCGCCCAACGCCATCCACCCGAAGGCCCGCGCATGGCCGATGCGTTGCGGCAGCAGCAGGGTCGATCCGGCCTCCGGGATGAGTCCCAGCTTGAGGAAGGGCAGGCTCAGGCTGATATCGTCCGCCGCCACGACGAGATCGCAGTGCAACAGCAGGGTGACGCCGATGCCGACCGCCTTGCCCTGCAGCGCGCAGATCAAAGGCTTTTCGAAGAAGGTCAAGGCCTTGAGAAAGCGAAACACCGGCAGGGTTTCGATATCGACGTCCGGCGACGTGAATTCCGCCGCCCCCTCGGCGAAGTCGGCGATGTCGTTGCCGGCGCAGAAGTCGCTGCCGGCCGCCGCCAGGACGACGCAGCGAACGGCGTCGTCGGCCTGGGCTTGGCCCAGCGCGATAGTGAGATCCGTATACATTGCCCGGGTCAGGGCGTTTTTCTTTTCCGGACGATCGAGCGTCAGCCGCAGAATGCCCTCGCCGATCTCGCTGATGATTCCGCTATCCATAAGTTTCCCCGCGCTCCCTGCTGTTTAGGGTTAACGCAGGCTTCCGCCCGGCGCAACGGTGCCGCAGCGGCAGGATGAGCGCTTTTTTCGGGCATTGCCATTTGTCGCCCATATCCTGTAGATAGGTAAACCATAACACCAAAAAACCATCCGCCCGCCTTTGTGCGTGCGGCGCCTACAGGTTCTCGCGAAGCTCTTGAGAAAGTCGCCCCTTATGAACATGTCCCATATTCTGGATAGGGCCCGCGCCCTGATCGTCACCGCCGGGATGGCCGTCGTGGTCTGCCTCGGCGCCGGCCAGGCGGCCTATGCCGCCGATTTCAAGATGGACCCGAAGATGCAAATGCAGGGCATGACCGATGCCCCGGCCATCATCACCGCGTCCGGCATCACCTGCGATCCCGCCAGTGCCTATGTGCGCGGCGATACCACGGTCACCGACAACGGCCAGCAACTGAAAGGCAAGCTTTACGAAATCGCCTGCAAGGCCGGTCCGGGCTTCCTGATCACCAAGACGCCCGACGGTGCAACGCACCAGCCGTTCACCTGCCTGCTGGCCGCCAAGGTGCAAAAAGGTAAGGCCGACAGCATTCTCTGCGTGCTGCCGGAAAACACTCCGGCCTACAAGTGGCTGCAACCGATCGCCCAAAAGTTCCTGCCTGACTGCCAGATCAGCGACGCCAGGCTCCTGGGCTCGACCACCGGCGATAACCCGATCGATCGCTACGAAGTCGCCTGTGGCGCCGCCCCGGGCGGCATCATCGACTATCCGCAGTTCAAGTCCACGGCCCCGGTCGAGTATCATAACTGCCTGATGGTCGATGGCGGAAAGTCGGCCTGTACCCTGACGACGAAGGCTCAGATGGCCGTGCAAATGGCTCCGCTGGCCGCCAAGGCCGATCCGAAGTGCCAGGTAACGGGCGCTCGCTTCGTCGGCGTGGCCAAGGAAAGCCAGGCGACCTACTATGAATTCGGCTGCTCCAACGAGATCGGCTTCGTCGTCCAGACCGCCGGCGACGGCAGCTTCGTCCGCGAAGTGCCGTGCAGCGCGGCCGGCGGTCTCGGCGGCTGTACCCTGACCTCCGCCACCACCATCGCCGCCGGCGCCAATGCGGGCTACACCGCCCTGCTCAAGACGGCCGGCAAGACCTGCACCGTATCGGACTACAATATCGTCGGCTCGCAGGACTCGACGCACCGCGACTATGTCGAGTTCAAGTGTCCTGAACAGCCGTGGGGCCTGATCGGCTTCGTACCGCAGGCGGGCACCCAGTCCGACGTCTCCGTCACCGATTGCTTCATGGATCAGGTCCGTCACAAGTCGTGCACCTTGACCACCGTCGACCAGCTCAAGGCCCAGATCGACAAGTTGATCAAGGCCGCCGAGCCGACCAAGGGCTGCGACACCAAGGACGTCCGCTATATCGGTGAAGCGGAATCGCCCGAGGGCGCGCTGATCGTCGAAGTCGCTTGCGTCAACAAGCGCGGCTATATCGGCGTCATCAATCCGGAACGCACCAAGATCGATGCCGATCCGTGCCGTCTGGCCGCCGCGCACCACGACGCGCAAAAGTGCACCATCCCGGAAAACGGCACCTATGCCGAGTAAGGCTTGAAGCCCTAACGGAAAAGCCCCGAAGTCTCTGGACTTCGGGGCTTTTTTTGTACTCCCCCGCTGCGCGGGCGAGGTGGATTTTGGGCGCGCCCGCGCTCAAAAGACGGAGGGGGGCGAGACCCCGCTGCGCGCGGGCGTTCGCTTATCGCGCCGACACCGTTTCGAGATGAACCGGGTTGGCCGGCGCCAAGGACACCCAGCCGAGATCGCCGCCGGGCGCCTGGCGCGATATCCAGGAATAGCCGGTGACTTGCCACGCCTTGACCTCGCCATGCAGGTTGTCGAGGACGTAGTCGCCCTGCCTGGCCGACACGACCAGCACGGCGTGGACCTCGCCCGCCGGCGTGCGCACGATGGCGACCGACAGCGCCGACGCCGGCACGCCCGACGCGATCAGCAGCCGGCGCTTTTCCAGGGCGTAGTCCTCGCAATCGCCGCGGACACCCGGCCCGATGCCGGGCGCCACCCAATAGTCCGGGACGTGATAGACCTCTTCGTCGGTGGCCGGCTGGATGCCATGATTGACCCGGTCATTGAGGTCGATGACCATGGCCATGGTCGGCGCGTCCAGGTCGATACGCGTATAGGCCGCTGGACGCGCATTGTCCGCAAGCGGCGCCACCACCGGCGCTCCGGGCCGAGACCCGGCTTGTAACGGCATGGACGTGGCGGGCTGAAGGGTGTTGCCGCGGCCGTCGACCTTGGCGGTGCGGAGCAGCGACTGGCGTTTTTCGATCAGGGCCGTGCGCGCGCCGGCGGCGATGCGCTCGACATTGTCGGCGGGCAAAGACTGACAATCGGTCGGCGAACGCACGCACATTTCCAGATAACCGGTCGGCGCCGATACCGGTCCGCCGACGGGCATATAGTCGACTGAAGCCGACGGGCTTGCGGGCGCCCCGGCGATCGACGGCGGCGCGGCAAGAAAGCTCAGAAGCGCGGTCACCGCGACCGCGGACGTCAAGGATACGCTACGCACAGAATACATCGGCAAAACTCGCTCGCCCCAAGGACCACCAACCGGATCACCTTAACCGGTAAATGAGCGAGGTAAACGCTTTGACAACCCGCCGTCACCTCACGCCTTCGCAACCGCAACAAGCGCAAGGTGTTTGAATACAGGAAGCGTAAAGGCGGACCGCGATTTTATAAGGTTTCCATAAAGCGGCAGGCCTCGCCAAGCGACGGATTCACAATTTCGTCATCGCGCATGACCACCCGGCCGCGGATGATCGTGGCCTTGGGCCAGCCGGTGACTTCCAGGCCGTCGAAGGGCGTCCAGCCGCTGCGCGTGCGCATGTCGGCATGGCGCAGAACGCGCTTTTCCTTGAGATCGACCAGGGTGACGTCGCCGTCATAGCCGACGGCCATGCGCCCCTTGTCGGCCACGCCGAAGACCCGCTGCGCCCCCGCCGAGGTCAGGTCGACCAGCCGCTCCAAGCTCATCCGGCCCTGGGCGACATGGTTGAGCATCACCGGCAGCAGGGTCTGCACGCCCGGCATGCCGGACGGCGACGCCGGATAGGGCTTGGCCTTTTCCTCGAGTGTGTGCGGCGCGTGGTCCGAGCCCAGGACGTCGGCGACCCCCTGGACGATGCCGCGCCACAGGCCGTTGACATGGTATTGGTCTCTGATCGGCGGGTTCATCTGCGCCAGGCCCTTCAGCCGTTCATAGGCCTCCGGCGCGACGAGCGTCAGGTGCTGCGGCGTGAGTTCGACGGTCGCGATATCCTTGTTGTCGGCCAGGAAGTCGATCTCCTCGGCCGTAGTGACGTGCAGCACGTGGATACGCTTGCCGGCCTCGCGCGCCAGCCGCACCAGGCGATGCGTCGACTGGATCGCCGACTGGGCGTCGCGGACATAGTCGTGGCTGGTCCAGTCGCCTTCGCGCGCCAGCGGCCGGCGCTCGGCCAGGCGGTACTCGTCCTCGGAATGGAAGGTGGCGCGGCGATTGACATTGGCCAGCACGGCGGCGACGCCGGCGTCGTCGGCGATCAATAGCGTCCCGGTCGAGGCGCCCATGAACACCTTGACGCCGCAGCAGCCCGGCAGGCGTTCCAGCGCGCCCAATTCGTGCACGTTCTCATGGGTGCCGCCGACATAGAACGCGTGATCGCAATGCATGCGGTGATGCCCGCGCTTGATCTTGTCCTCGAAGGCCTCGGTATTGGTCGTGGTCGGGTTGGTGTTCGGCATTTCGAACACGGCGACGACACCGCCCATCACCGCCGCCTGCGATCCGGTCTCCAGGTCTTCCTTCCACTCCAGTCCGGGCTCGCGGAAGTGCACCTGGGTGTCGATGACACCCGGCATGGCCAGAAGGCCGGTGGCGTCGAACACCTCCGCCGCGCTGTCCTGCGACAGATCGCCGAAGGCGGCGAATCGGCCCTTGTCGATGCCTATATCGCCCTTGCCGCGCCCGGCGTGGTTGATGATGTCGGCATTGCGGATGATCAGGTCGAAGGTTCTGGCCACGGCGTCCTCCCAAGTAAGAGATTTTTATAGCGCGTCGGCGGTTTCCGGTTCCGGCTTCGAGTCGGGCTGAGGCTCTGGGTCGGGCTCGGCCTTGCGGCTGTCGGCGACGGCGCGGATGCTCTCATAGACCCTGTCGATCGATAAATCGAGCATGTGACAGACGCTTTGGCGAAGTTTCGGATCGGATTCGCGGATCGCCTCGAAGCTGCGCGGCCCGCGGACGATATGGACATTGTCGCGGTCGAGGTCGCCTTCGGGCGCATCGCCGTCGTGCGTCGGCCCGAACAGGCCGAAACTTTCGATGCCCGCCGCCGCCGCCAGATGCAGCCAGATATCGTCATTGCCGATAAAAACGTCGCCGTGGCGAATGGCGGCATAGGCGCTCAGCAGGTCGAGCTTGCCGGTCAATTCCATCACCTGGGCGCGCGGCGTCGCCATGCGTAGCGCCACGGCGGCGTCGTGGTCGGCCTGGCTGCCGATGATCAGCAGTTTGGCGTTGGGATAGGGCCCGTCGTCGCGCATCAGGCGCGTCGCCAGCACGGTGAAGCGCTCGGTGGGCCAGCGCCTGCCGAGCCAGGGCGCGCCCGGCGCCATGACGATGACCGGCCGCCCCTCACCGCGCGAATCGTCGAGAAACGTCCGCACCCCGGCTTCGCGCGCCGGCGCGATGTCTAATGCCGGCCCGGCCTCGCCTTCCAATTGGAGCTTGGCGCGCAGTTGCGCCAGAGGCCCGGCGGGATTGCGGCGATCGAGGACGAAACGCGTCTTCGACTGCAAAAAGCGCGACAGCCAGGCCACCACCGGGTCGCGGCCGATATCGACGAACAGGCCCCACGCCTGACGCGACAGGCGCCACGCCAGCTTGGCGCCGGCGACACTCAGCCACGAAGCGTCGAAGACTTGCAGGTCGTCGATGCCATCGTCATCTTGATAGAGCTCAGCGGCGCTCTTTCCCGTCACCAGAGTGATATGGGCATGCGGAATCTCGGCTTTCAGGCGGCGGATCACGCCGCTGATCGACAGGGCTTTCGCCGGCTCGCACAAGGCCAGAATGAGAATGGGAAAGGCCGCTTTCATGCTACATACTTAATCCCGTTGCGATTCCACGCAAGTCCGACAGGGACTTGGGCCCATAACATCATGACCAAAATAGCTTTTTTACCGCACCGCGCCTCGATCAAGGTATCCGGTCCCGACTGGGCGAAGTTCCTCAAGGGGTTGTGCACGGCCCATATAGAGACCCTCGACGCGGAGGTGCAACAGGGCAGATTCGCAAGGCTGCATTATGGCGCCTTCCTGCGGCCCCAGGGCAAGATGATCGGCGACGCCCTGCTCCACGCCGTCGCGGCCGAGGATATCCGGCTGGATGTCCCAGCCGGCGTGCGCGATGAATTGCTGGCCAAGCTCAACATGTACAAGCTGCGCGCCCAGGTGACGGTCGAGGCCCTGGACGCGCCGGTCTTCGTGGCGTTCGGCGGGATGCCCGGCGGATTCCTGCGCGATCCGCGCAGCGATATCGTCGGTGCCGAGTTCGGCTTCAGCTCGGAGAGTCATACCGCTGATGCGACCGTGGACGACTGGGCGGCGTGGCGCATGGACCTGGGCCTGTCCGAAGCCGGCAGCGATTTCGGGCCCGACGAACTCTACGCCATCGATGCCAATCTCGACCTGCTGGGCGCCGTCGACTTTCACAAGGGCTGCTATGTCGGCCAGGAACTGACCTCGCGCATGAAACGGCGCGGCCAGATCAAGACCCGCATCCTGCCGCTGCGCCACGACGGCCACCTGACGCCGGGCGCTGAAATCCTGAGCGGCGAACTGAAGGCCGGCGCGGTCCTGGCCTCAAGCGGCGGACGTTCGCTGGGCCTTATGCGGCTCGATCGCTGCGACGGTGAATTGACATGCAATGCCTCAATCGTGCGACTGCACCGGCCGGCGTGGCTGGCGCCGTCCGCCCTCACCATACCTCTTGTCAAAGGAAGCTGACATGACCGACCTGCACCGCTGCCATTGGCCCGGAACCGATCCGCTCTATTGCGCCTATCACGACACGGAATGGGGCGTGCCCGAGTTCGAGTCGCGCGCCCTGTGGGAAAAGCTGGTGCTCGACGGCTTCCAGGCCGGCCTGTCGTGGATCACCATTCTGAGAAAGCGCGAAGCCCTGCGCAATGCCTTTGCCGGTTTCGATCCGGAGATCGTCGCGCGCTTCGGCGAGGCCGACGTCGAGCGCCTTTTACAGGACGCCGGCATCATCCGCTCGCGCGCCAAGATCACCGCGGCCGTCGACAGCGCCCGCATCACGCTCGACCTGCGCGACAAGGGCATCGAATTCAAGGACTTCATCTGGGCCATCCAGGACCATAAACCCCAGGTCAATCATTTCCGGAAGGGCGAAATCCCGACGGAGACCAAGACCTCGCAGGAACTGGCCAAGCTGTTGAAATCGAAGGGCTACAAGTTCTGCGGTCCGGTCATCGTCTACGCCTTCATGCAGGCGGTCGGCATGGTCAACGACCACGTCGTCGACTGCTTCCGCCATGCCGAAGTTGCCGATTTGGTGAAAAAGGGGTAAAGCTTACGCCTCGCACGTGACAAAGGGGGCTTTGATGACCGTGCCGTTGATGTTTCAGCCTTTGGCGAAATACGCCCAGTTCGAAGGCCGTTCCAGGCGGTCGGAATTCTGGCTGTGGATGCTTTTCCGCTTTCTGCTCGGCATCGCCATGGTCGCGCTGATCATCGCCCTCATAGCGCCGGCTTTTTCGGCGATGATCGCCGATCCCCACACGGCACAGGCGCGGGTGCCGCTTCTGATGGCCGACATCTTCCGCATCTATCCTCTGTTTATGCTGATCGACCTGGGCCTTTTCCTGCCGACCCTGACCGTGGCGGTGCGTCGCCTGCATGATAGCAATCGCAGCGGCCTGTGGCTTCTGACGCCGTTGGGGGTGTCGGCCGTGGGCCTGATCGTTCTCATGGGCGCCGGCGTGACCGTCGCCGTCGTACTGACGTCGGCCGGTCCACACAGCACAGCCGGACAAAGCCTGGATGCGATATGGCCAATTTTCGCCGCCTACGCCTTCTTTTTTATCACCCTTCTGAGTACCTATGTCGTTCTGCTGATTTTCATGATTACCGGCGGCACCAGGGGGCCCAATCGTTTCGGCCCCGATCCGAAGGGCATGGCAAACGCCGCCGCTTGACGCAGCGGGCGGGCCCAAGGTTGCCGTTTTGGCGAAATAGGCGTAGGTTTAGGCACCTGACGCACGAGACAAAGGGGGCTTTGCATGGCCGTGCCGTTGATGTTCCAGCCTTTGGTGAAGTATGTCCAGTTCGAGGGCCGTTCGCGGCGCTCCGAATTCTGGCTGTGGGTGCTCTTTCGGTTCCTGCTTAACCGATTTATCAGTGTCATGGCTTTCGCCTTCATCGGGCCATCCATGATGCAGTTTGGCATGCATCCAGCCGACTATTCCGGAAATCCAGATGCATTCATGCACGCCTATATGGCATCGATGTCGCCATGGCTGCATATCATGCCATTCATCTGGCTGGTCGGATTAGCCTTGTTCCTGCCGACCCTTGCCGTCGACGTGCGCCGCCTGCACGACATAAATCGCACCGGCTGGTGGGTTGTGCTGCCCTACGTCACCCTTGCCGTCGGGGTCATCGTGTTCCTCGTCGTCGGCGGATCCACCTTGTTCACCGCCCTGGCGGCCCATTCCAACGGCGGCATGTCTGAAGCCGACGGCGTTAAACTGGTGTTCGGCGTCATAGGGTCGGCTTTCCTGTTCATTATCCTCCCGTGCCTGATCGCCTGGATCGTGATGCTGGTGTTCTACGTCACCGAAGGCACGAAGGGCCCCAACCGCTACGGTCCCGATCCCAAGGGTGATACCTCGCCCCAAGTGTTTTAAGCCATGGCCACGCAATCGAAGATCTTCCCGATGTTTCGCCCGATCGTGCGCTATGTCGATTTTCAGGGCCGCTCGCCGCGGAGCGAGTTCTGGCTATTCCTGCTGTTCAACTACCTGGTCGTGGCCGGTTTCGCCGCCCTTATCGCCGGCGGCGCGACGGCGGGCGGCCATATCGACTTCGACAAGCTCTTGGTCAGCTATATGCGGTTCTCACCGCTTCTCAGCCTGTTCAACCTGGCGGTCTTTCTGCCGAATCTGGCCGTGCGTGTACGCCGACTGCACGATATCCGGCGCAGCGGCTGGTGGATCCTTTTTCCGACCGTCGTCGGCGTCATCGCCTATGTCGTCTTCTTTATCGTGGACGGGCCGGTCCTCCTTCAGACGGTGGTCGACATGGGCAAGAAAATCAACGCGTTGGGCGATCCGGCATCAATTCCGCCGGCGGCGATCATACGTCTGGAACTGCCCTTGTGGACACTCATGCTGCCGTGGGTAATGGGGCCTACCATCGCCGCCGAACTGCTCATGTGGATCGCCTATGCCTGGCCGGGGACCAAGGGAACCAACCGCTTCGGCCCAAATCCGCGCCTCGGCGCCCCTGTCGACCTGTTTTGACGCGGCGCCCTCTTTTCGGCCTCGGCAAATCGGTTTAATCGGCATCTCATGGCGGATTTGGCTTATGAATTGGCCCAGAACCTGGGAACCGGCAGGCGCGTGTGCGGTGTCGATGAAGCGGGGCGCGGCCCCTGCGCCGGTCCCTTGTGCGTTGCCGCCGTCGTGCTGGATCCCGCCAACCTGCCCGAAGGCATTGACGATTCCAAGGCGCTGACCGAGGCGCGCCGCTTCGCCCTGGAGCCGCAAATCAAGGCCGCCGCCGTCGCCTGGTCGGTGATCACGATCACCGTCGAGGAGATCGACACGCTCAACATTCTGGGCGCCACCATGGCGGGCATGACACGCGCCGTCGAAAGGCTCGATCCCTGCGCCCACCACGCCCTGATCGACGGCAATCGTTGCCCGAAACTGACCATCCCCTCGACGCCGATCGTCAAGGGCGACGCCCTGTCGCTGTCGATCGCCGCCGCCTCGATCCTGGCCAAGACGGCGCGCGACCGCATCATGATCGAGATGGACGCGGTCTATCCGGTCTATGGCTTCAAAAAGCACAAGGGCTATCAGGCCGAGGCCCATCTCGACGCCCTGCGCCGCCACGGTCCCTCGCCGATCCACCGCCTGTCCTGGGCGACCATCCGCGATCTGGAAGCAGCGGGCTAGATCCGCTTCCTTAAAAAAGGGAGCCATTTTGGACTCCCCTCCGAATGGCAACGCCATTCGGCAAGCGCGACCGCGCGCCGCGCACGTTTGCGCGAGCCCGGCGGCGCCTGAGCCACAAAAAAGAACAAAACGAATCCAAAACCGAGTCCCGCAGGGCCCGTCCCGAAATATATTTCGTTAAGCGATTCTCGGCGAGTCAAGCGGTAAGACAATCTTAACCGCTAGAGATTCTATTCCTTGGGATTCAAGACTTTAGCCCGTCGGCAAAACGCCAGACGGGTCATCTGCGAAAGTGTCCCATGCCGAAGCTCAAAACCGCGTTCGCCCCCCTGCCCGCCGCCGCTCCGCTCAAGCTCGATACGATCCATGTCGGCGAATGCATCGAGGTGCTGAAGTCGCTGCCCGACGCTTCGGTCGACCTGATCTTCGCCGACCCACCCTACAACCTGCAACTGGGCGGCGACCTGCTGCGCCCGGACAACTCGAAGGTCGATGCGGTCGACGACGAATGGGACCAGTTCGCCAGCTTCGAGGCCTATGATCAGTTCACGCGCGCCTGGATGAAGGAATGCCGCCGCGTGTTGAAGGATGACGGCGCCATCTGGGTCATCGGCTCGTACCACAATATCTTCCGGCTCGGCGTCGCCATGCAGGACCTCGGCTTCTGGGTGATGAACGACGTCATCTGGCGCAAGGCCAATCCGATGCCGAACTTCAAGGGTACGCGCTTCACCAATGCTCACGAAACCCTGATCTGGGCGACCAAGGCCCGTGGCCAGAAGCGCTACACGTTCAATTATGACGCGCTCAAGGCCTTCAACGAAGACACCCAGATGCGCTCGGATTGGGCCATCCCGCTATGCACCGGCGACGAGCGTCTGAAGGACGAAACCGGCCAGAAGGCGCACCCGACGCAAAAGCCCGAAGCCCTGCTCTACCGCGTGCTGCTGGCCTGCTCCAAGCCCGGCCAGGTCGTGCTGGACCCGTTCTTCGGCACCGGCACCACCGGCGCCGCCGCCAAGCGTCTGGGCCGCCACTTCATCGGCATCGAGCGCGACGAGACCTATGCCCGTCACGCCAGCGACCGCATCAAAAAAGTCATCCCGACGACCCCGGAAGACCTGGCCATCACCGGCTCGAAAAAGGCCGAGCCGCGCGTGCCGTTCGGCGCCCTGGTCGAGGCCGGCCTGCTGCGCGCCGGCGACACGCTCTACTGTCCGCGTGGCGAAAAGACCGCCCGCGTCCGCGCCGACGGCTCACTGGTTCACGGCGCCCTGTCGGGCTCGATTCACAAGATGGGCGCCATGCTGGAACACGCGCCGGCCTGCAATGGCTGGACCTACTGGCGCTTCAAGACCGACGCCGGCCTCAAGCCGATCGACGACCTGCGCTCGCGCATCCGCGCCGACATGAACTAGCCAGGGGCTCAGCCCCTGGACCCGGACTCTGGAGACTGATGGGCCGGTGGTCGACCTGAGGGGATGGCGGCGCGTCAGCGGGCCGCGACGTCGGTGCGCGCATGGCCATCATCCGCCAGGGCCTGCGCGGTGCCGACTTCGGCCGACGTTTTTTCAATTGTTCCATCGCCTTCCGCCGGATCGAAACGGCACGTCAGGGACAGGATGCGCCCCGCCGTCGCGGATCCGTCATGCGCCTCGTGCGCTATGACGAAATAGCGGGCATTGTCGACGCCGATGCGCACGAAATTCTGGTCGGCCAGGTTATTGGGCTGCGCCGTGCAATCCTGCATCCGCCCGTCGGTATTGACAGTGCACAGGATATCGAAGGTCTTGCCCCGGTCGGCGAGGTCATAATCGGTGCTGTCGGGCCGGTAGTGCGCCGGATGCGGGTGTTGCACGACATCGACGTCCCCCAGGCGCAGGGCATCCTGGGCAAGAGCGCCAGAAGGGATCAGCGCGGCCGCAAGGAGGGCCGCCGCAAGGTTCAGTGCGTTCATAAGCCGTCTCCGAGACGTCCCACACGCCCACTCGCCGATAGCCCCAGACTAGCCAAGCCCCATGTACGGGCCAATGGGCGGGACCGGGCGTTTAAATCAAGAGGCCGTAAGGCCCTTCACCGCCTTGCGAAAGACGGTCGGCAGGTCGCCGGCGCGGCCGAGCGGTAACCATTGCCAGTCATTGTGCGCGCGCAGCATAGCCTCCCGCTCGCTTTTCGTCGGCCGGATCAGCCAGATCTCCTGGGTGAGCGCGAAGTGCGTAAAGACGTGCTCATAGGCGCCCGCGACTTCAAAGGAAAACGCACCCAGGATGGCCCGGGCTTCGGCCTCGCGCCACGGCGTGTCGCGCCACGGCGTATGCGGCACCCCCAGCATCCCGCCCAGCAGGCCCTTGTCCGCCCGGCGCTCGGCGATAAAGCCGTCGCCGTCGGTGAAGACGAAAGCGACGCCATGCCGGCGCGGCTTGGCCGCCTTCGCCGCCTTGACCGGAAAGCGCTCCGGCTGGCCCGAGGCGAACCCCGCGCAGCCGGCGCGCAACGGACACAACAGGCACAGGGGCGCCTTCGGCCGGCAAATGGCGGTCGCCAGATCCATCAGCGCCTGAGGCCAGTCGCCGGCGCGGTCGTTGCTGACCCACGCCTGCGCCACCCGGCGCACAAGCGGCCGGGCGCCGGGCAGTGGCGCCTCGATGGCGTAGAGACGGGTCATGATCCGCTCGATATTGCCGTCGACGACATTGGCCGCCTCGCCGAAAGCGATCGCCGCCACGGCCGCCGCCGTATACGGGCCGAAGCCCGGCAATTTCAGCAGTTCGGTTTCACTCGGCGGAAAACGTCCGCCATGATCGCGGACCACGGCGCGGGCGCATTTGATCAGGTTGCGCGCCCGCGAATAATAGCCAAGCCCGGCCCACTCGGCCATGACCTGTTCGTCCGGCGCGGCGGCAAGGCTCGCCACGGTGGGCCACAGCTTCAGGAATTTCTCGTAATAGGGCGCGGCGTGCGGCACGGTCGTCTGCTGCAGCATGACTTCCGACAGCCAGACACGATAGGGATCGGACTTCCCGCCCCGCCACGGAAGGTCGCGGCCGTTGATGTCGTACCACCGCAACAGATCCGCCCGCAGACCCAAAATCTTGTCCGGCGAAGAGACAAGTCCCGCATCCTTCACTATACTCGACACCATGAAACGCTCCCTGCCCTCACTCGAGGAGTCCGTCCGCATCCTGCGCACGACTCACACCAAGCGCGCGCCGCGCGCCGGGCCGCCGGTACAAAAACAGGTTCAGCCTCTGCTGAAAAGCCTGCAGGCGCGCTTCGAGGCCAATGATGACGGTTCGGGCCGGTTGAAGACGCGCTGGAACGAGGTCGTCGGCGAGCAATTGTCGCGGCTGTGCGAGCCGGTGCGCATCATCAAGGGCAAGGGCAAGCCCGGGACGCTCGAGATTCGTGTCGCCGGCGCCTATGCGCCGCTGATCCAGCACCAGTCGCAAGTGGTGATCGACCGCGTCAATCTGTATCTCGGCACCGGCACGGTCGATCGCCTGCGCCTGATCCAGGGCCCTCTGAGCATCCAGCCCAAGGCGGCGCAACCGGCGCGGCCCAAGCCGCTCAACGCCGCCGAGGAACTGCGGCTGCGCGAATCGCTGGGCGATGTCGCCGACGACCGGCTGCGCGAAACCCTGTTGAAACTCGGCCGCGCCGTGCTGCAAAAGTCCAAGCCCGGCGCGTCTTGAATTTGGGCCCTGATCTCGCCGCAATCGCTTGCTTTAGAATGGCAGTTGACAAAGCCGCATCCTCCTGTCTCAAAAGCGGCCAGACAATTTTCGCGGGGACCAGCATGAACACCCTTCTTTCCAAACCGGTTCGCATCGTCGCCATGGGCCTGGCCCTGGGTCTGGCCCTGATCGCCACGGGCTGCTCCAAGTCGGCATCGTCTACGGCCGCGCTTTCCCCCAATGACATGAGCGAAGGCTCGCCGACCGCCAAGATCACCGTCGTCGAATACGCCTCGGTCGCCTGCCCGATCTGCGCCCGCGTCAATCACGACATCATGCCGGTCTTCAAGCAGAAATACGTCGATCCAGGCAAGGTGCTCTACATCTACCGCCCGATGATGACCGGCAACCCCGCCGTCGCCACCGCCGGCCACCTGCTGGCGCAATGCGCCGGCAAGGACAAGTTCTTCAAGGTGGTCGACGCCGTCATGAGCCATCAGGATGAAATGAATCAGGGCGGCGCGCCGGAACAATATGTCAATGCGCGCCCGGTCCTGCTGGGTATCGCCCAGGCGGCCGGCCTGTCCGAAGATCAGTTCAATACCTGCGTCACCGACGCTAAGGGCATCCATGCCCTCGACGACGCCAACGACCAGGCGCTCAAGGCCGGGGTCGACGCCACGCCGACCTTCTTCGTCAACGGCAAGAAGATGGACATGAAGAAGGGCGACATCACCGATTTCGACGCCGCCATCCAACCTCTGCTGAAGTAAGGCTCCGATGCGCCTCCTTGCCGTTCTGGCGGTTCTCGCCGTCGCCGTTTTCGCCGCGCCGCTGTCTGCTCAGGAAGTGGCCGGCGATCGTGCCTTGGGCAACCCAAAGGCGCCGGTGACGATCATCGAATACGGTTCGGTCGCCTGTCCGATCTGCGGCCGCTTCAATGAAACCGTCATGCCGGAGTTGAAAGCGAAGTACATCGATACCGGCAAGGTGCGCTACATCTACCGCCCCATGCTGACCGGCGTGCAGACCATAGCCGTCTCCGGTGAGCGTCTGGCCGAATGCGCCGGCAAGGACCGCTATTTCGCCGTGGTCGATGCCGTCATGCGCGGCCAGAAGGACTTCTACGCCTACGGCGAAAGCGATGTCTTCGCCCGGCCCGTCCTGCTGCGCATCGCCAAGTCGTTCGGCTTCGACGAAGCGGCCTTCGACAAATGCGTCATGGACCCGGCGGCCTTGAGCGCCATCAATGCCAACAATACCAAGTACCTCGACTCCGGTATCGATTCGACGCCGACCCTCGTCGTCAATGGCAAGCCGATGATCGACCCGAGCTTCAAGGCCCTGTCGGCGGCCATCGACGCCGCCGGACATTGATAGGCCCGACTGGGATAAGGCTGGCGGGGATAAGGCTGATCGGCATCTAGCCAGCCCGGGCGAATTAGCCTCATATATGGCGTTTACGAATCATTAATCCGCCCGGAAACCGGGCGCTCAGGCGCGTCCTTGCAGTTTCAGAAGATCAAACTCTCCGGGTTCAAGTCCTTCGTCGACGCGACCGAATTTCGCATCGATCCCGGTCTGACCGGCATTGTCGGCCCCAATGGCTGCGGCAAGTCGAACCTGCTGGAGGCCCTGCGCTGGGTGATGGGCGCGACGTCAGCCAAGGCCATGCGCGGCGCCGGCATGGACGACGTCATCTTCGCCGGCTCGGACAAGCGGCCATCGCGCAACTGGGCCGAAGTCACCCTGACCATCGACAATGCCGACCGCCTGGCGCCGCAACCCTTCACCGACCAGCCGGTGCTCGACGTCGCCCGCCGCATCGACCGCGGCGAAGGCTCGACCTACCGCGTCAACGGCAAGGAAGTCCGCGCCAAGGACGTCACCTTGCTGTTCGCCGACGCCTCGACCGGCGCCAATTCGCCCGCCCTCGTCCGCCAGGGCCAGATTTCCGAGCTGATCGGCGCCAAGCCGCAGAACCGCCGCCGCGTGCTCGAAGAGGCCGCCGGCGTCTCGGGCCTGCACACCCGCCGCCACGAGGCCGAATTGCGGCTGACGGCGGCCGAAGCCAATCTGTCGCGCCTCGAAGACATCTCCCGCGAACTGGACACCGCCTTATCCCGTCTGAAGCGCGAGGCGCGCCAGGC
>OUWB010004089.1_pt1 | contig 41912 bp, 34 predicted proteins | sample 1779821 | NCBI WGS metagenome assembly OUWB01 (sample SAMEA3914806, study PRJEB12502) | metagenome | biome: forest; material: soil | place: Canada | collected 2011-08-03 | depth 0.1 m
TTGAACAGGAAATGCGGCTCGATCTGCCGGCGCAGCGCGGTCAACCGCGCCGCCGCCGCAGTCTTGTCCGCCTGCGCGCGGCGTCGCTCGACCCGACGCAGGCCGGCCGCCGCGGCCATGTCTCGCACCCAGAAGAAATAGGCGACCGAGGCCACGCCGGCGATGGCCACCCACCTCAAAGCATGCGACATCATTGCTGGAAAACCCGAAGCGACGGCGTGCGGATCGACGATCGTCAACAGGCCCTCGCCTGCCAGAGCGCCTACGACCATGGCGCAAGCCACCGCCACAGCCTGAAGCCGCAATGACAGTTGAAAACGTAAGGCGCTGTATAGGGCAATTGCCAAAACGGCCGCAGTGATGAGCTCGTCACGGGCCAGAGCCAGCCAGCCAACCAGAACGTCGGCCATGCTCCAGTTCTCCCAAACGAAAGGTTGGACAAGGAATTCGGTCGATTTGAGAACGGCGATGGCCGCTGCCCATGCGCCAATCGTCCAGGCCGACGGTGCGGTTAGCCGCGGCTGCGATGCGGAGACGGCAATAGCGCGCGGCGGCTTCATGGATGTACTCCCTACATCCATAGGAAACCATTGAAGGGGCAGGCGTACAATATCAAATAACGGCGTTCGATCCGTATAATCCGCCGTTCGTCGCATTTCTTGTGCTGACAAGCCGATCGAGAGCCGTGTGGTTATCCCGCCGATACGAGACACGGGCTCGCGTCGCGAAAATTGCTTGACTTTATCCACAGATTGGAACAAAAAGAGAACATTGCGCGCAAAGGGGGTCCTCTATGCATTTGAATCTGGCGAGTCCCAAGATGATCGACAAGGTTTGGCCCATTCCGTATACGCCCAAGCCGCAGGTCCGCGACCTGCCGCGCGACGGTCATATCGACGTCACCTGCCAAAGCTGCCGGCGCCAATGGCGCAACAGCATCCGCCACATGGTTGAGACCGAGCGGCTGGGGGCACAGTTCGTTGACCTGCTGGAATGGCAGAGCCGCTGCGCCTGCGGGGGTATGGTCTGCTTCGCCATCGATGACGGCGACGACGTCCGCCACGCGGCGTAATATTTCCATTTATAAGGAATCTTCGCCGATCCTGAATGGCTGATTTTGGTCAAACCTGCCTCGACAAATCCCCACCAATTGGTTAAACCAATAGAAGCGCCATCCATAAGGCGCAACAGGGAAGGAAGACCGGATGACACGTTCGCTTCGTCGCAAGACCGCCTGGCTTTTGGGCACCGCTCTGCTGGCCTCCTTGCCCTTTTCGACCCACGCCGCGACACCCCCCGCTTGTGCGACCGCACCGTGCGCTTTCCTCGATAAGTCGTTGTCACCCGAGGCGCGCGCCGCCGATCTGGTGTCGCGCATGACCCTCGACGAAAAGGCCGGGCAGATGCAAGACAACGCACCCGCGATCGAGCGGCTGGGTCTGCCGAAATACGGTTGGTGGAACGAGGTGCTGCATGGCGTGGCTCGCGCCGGCCAGACGACCGTCTATCCGCAGGCCATAGGCTTGGCGGCCACCTGGGACCCAAGCTTGATGCACGACATCGGCGATGCCATCGCCGACGAGGGTCGTGCCAGCCACAATATCCAGTTCAAGGCCAATGGCGGTACCGATCGCTATTATGGCGTTAACTACTGGTCGCCGAACATCAACATCTTCCGCGATCCGCGTTGGGGCCGCGGCCAGGAGACTTACGGGGAAGATCCGTTCCTGACCGGCCATATGGCGATCGGCTTCATCACCGGCATTCAAGGCAACGATCCCTTAATTTTCAAGGGTGTTGCGACGCCGAAGCATTTTGCGGTCCATTCCGGGCCTGAGGCGACGCGGCACGCGGTCAATATCGACCCGTCCCCATTCGACCTTGAGGACACTTACCTCCCCGCCTTTCGCAATGCCCTGGCCGATGCCCACGCCTATTCGATGATGTGTGCTTATAATGCCGTTAATGGCGCCGCCATGTGCGAAAACAAGCTGCTCGCCGAACGCGTGCGCGGCGACTGGGGCTTCAAGGGCTTCATTGTTTCGGACTGTGATGCGGTCAATGACGAGGTTACCGGCCACAAGGACCAGCCCGACAACGCCCATGCCGCGGCCGCCTCGATCAAGGCCGGCACTGATCTCGACTGTGGCGCAGCCTATGCGGCGATACCGGATGCCGTGAAACAAGGTCTTATTTCCGAAAAAGAGGTAGATATCTCCTTGATCCGCCTGATGACCGCGCGCATCCGCATGGGACTGATCGACGGCAGCCCCTATGACGCGATCCCGGCTTCGGATCTCAATGCACCCGCTCACCGCGCCCTGGCCTTAAAAGCGGCCGAGGAAGCGATTGTGCTGCTTGGCAATCGCACGGGCGTTCTGCCTCTGCAGGGAGGACCAAAGATCGCCGTGGTTGGTCCGAATGCCCAACTGCTACAGAGCATCGAGGGCAATTATACTGGCGTGCCCAAGGACCCGTCCTTCCCACTCGATGCTTTGAAGCAAACCTTCGGCGCCGACCGTGTGACTTATGCTCCTGGCGCGCCCTTGATGGATGGCATGCGCATGCCGGTGCCGGCTATTTTTCTGCATCCGGCGGCCAGCAGCGCGGAACTGGGCCTGAAGGGCGAATATTTCGACAATACCAACTTTGACGGTGCGCCAAAAATCACCCGTACCGATCCGGTCGTCAATTTCGACTGGTATCATACGGCCCCTGATGGCCTGAAACCCATGGGTTTTTCGGTGCGTTGGACCGGGGTCATCGTTCCTCCCAAAGCGGGTAGCTACCAGATAGGCTTCCGCATGGTCGCCCCTCGCCCCGGTCAGCCGGCGCCGGACGTTAAGGTTTGGGTCGATGACAAGCTGATCGTCACCCCCGAGACGGCCCTGTCCGGCACGGCTGTGCCCAAATGCAATTCGGGCATGTGCGCCCAGCCCGGTCATCCGGTCGAGATCGACTTCGCCGATACAAACCCCCACACAGTGCGCATCGACTATGTTCGAGCGACTGAGGACCGCGCTTCGTCGCTCGATTGGATCGCACCCGAAGGTTCCCTGATCGACGGCGCCGTTGCCGCGGCGCAAAAGAGTGACGTCGTCGTCGCCTTCGTCGGTTTGTCACCGGATCTCGAAGGCGAGGAAATGGCTGTCAACTATCCGGGCTTTTCGGGAGGCGATCGAACATCGCTTGCTTTGCCCGCCGCACAGCAAAAGATGCTGGAAGCCGTTAAGGCGACGGGAAAGCCGTTGGTCGTCGTCTACATGACCGGCGGCGAGATTTCCGATCCTTGGATTGAACAGAATGCCGATGCCGTTGTCCAGGCCTGGTATCCGGGCGTCGAGGGCGGCCAGGCCATCGCCGATGTGCTATCGGGCAAGACCAATCCTTCGGGCCGCCTACCCTACACCATTTATCGAGACGTTGCCGATCTGCCTCCCTTTGACAGCTACGACATGAAGGGCCGCACCTACCGCTATTACAGCGGTGCCGTCCTACATCCATTCGGACAGGGCCTGAGCTATACCCATTTCGACTACTCAGCCCCTACTCTCTCGGCCAAATCTGTCAAGGCAGGTCGCCCCGTGGCGATGACCGTTACCGTTCGCAATAGCGGCCCCCGCGAGGGCGACGAGGTCGTTGAGCTTTACGCACAAAAGCCAAGGACCGAACTCACTGCGCGCTGGGCGCTGGCCGGCTTTAGTCGGATCCATCTCAAAGCCGGTGAAAGCCGCAAGGTGACAATCAATGTCGACGTCCGCGGCTTGTCTCAAGTCGATGCTCAGGGCCATCGTAAGGTGCTTCCTGGTAGCTACAGCCTGTACGTCGGCGGCGGCCAACCCGGCACAACCGAGACTGCGAAGGCAAGCTTCATGGTGATGGGCACAGCATCACTACCAAAATAGGAAGCTTGGCACTCACCGTTATTAACCCGCAAGGGACCGGCGCAACATGTGCAAGGTCCGACCTTCATTTTCCTTGTAAATTCCAAAGTGTATTTGGGATTTGCGAGGATGATCAATCGTGGCGCGAGGCAGGCTCGGCAAATTCCTGGCACTTAAAGCTCACGCCAGGACTGTGGCGAAGCCTACGGCAGCGCCAGCCGAAACCTCGTGGCAAAACCGCTACGCCCAGAGCTCCAAGGATTTCAGTCCAGGGTCTTTATAATCTTGCCCTGCCGGGTCTTGAAAGACGCTCGGGCAGATTGAAGGCAAAAGAAGAATGCAAATCGGGCGCCGACCGCCGCGATTACGGCAGGCATCCAGCCTAGTAGGCCGCCGATCCAGCTGCCCAATAGCGCAACACAGCCGAACCATACGGCGGCTAGAACGAGTAATGTGAATATCCAGGCCACGACGTTTGCAAAAACTACGTTCCCCGGTAGGCCGCCGATGTCATTCATATACTCTGTATATGCAAAAATATCTTAAAATATTGTGTCAACCACATACCGCATGTTGAACGTTTTCAAGCGATGCCTTCGTTGGGCAGTGTTTTGGTGTCTATGGGAGTTCGAGACGAGGCCCGGCGCCTCCCGTCAATCTCATCCCCGCCGGCGCCATTCACGCGAATTCGTTCGATGAAATGCCGCAAGTGCGAAGATTTTATCGAAGCTATGTTGCCAGCAAACCCCACTGTGCTATGAGCTTGGATATTCCTTAAAGCGATTTTTTGGGCGATTTAATCATGAAGATTGCGGTTGCCGGTCTGGGCTATGTGGGCTTGTCCAATGCGATGCTGCTGGCCCGTCACAACAAGGTTGTGGCTTACGATATCGTCCCTGCCAAGGTCGAGATGCTGAACAATCGACAGTCGCCGATCGTCGACACCGAGATCGAGCGCTTCCTGGCGGAAGAGGAGCTGGACTTTAAAGCCACGCTCGACGCCAATGAGGCGTTCGAGAGTGCTGACTACATCATTGTCGCGACGCCGACCAATTACGATCCGACGACCAACCGCTTTGACACGCGTTCGATCGAAGCGGTCATCGAGACGATCAAGCCCATCAATTCGAGCGCCACGATCGTCATCAAGTCGACTATTCCTGTCGGATACACACGCCGGGTACGAGAGGAATTGGGTTGCAACCAGATCATCTTCTCGCCGGAGTTCCTGCGCGAGGGCAAGGCCCTTTACGACAACCTGCACCCTTCGCGCATCGTTATCGGTGAACAGTCTGATCGCGGGCGCGTCTTCGCCGACTTGCTGATGCAAGGCGCCGAGAAGAAGGACATTGAAGTCCTTTTCACCAATTCCGACGAGGCCGAGGCGATCAAGCTTTTCGCCAACACCTATCTCGCCATGCGGGTCGCTTATTTCAACGAGCTCGATTCTTATGCCGAGAGCCTGGGATTGGACACGCGCCAGATCATCGAGGGTGTGTCTTTGGATCCGCGCATCGGCAAGGGTTACAACAACCCCTCCTTCGGCTATGGCGGCTACTGCCTGCCCAAGGACACTCGGCAACTGCTGGCCAATTATTCCAGCGTGCCGCAGAACATGATCCAGGCAATTGTCGACGCCAATACCACCCGCAAGGATTTCGTCGCCAATTCGATCTTGAAGCGCGAACCCAAGGTGGTTGGTATTTATCGACTGACCATGAAGACAAATTCCGACAATTTCCGCGACTCGTCTGTTCAGGGCATTATGAAGCGCATCAAGGCAAAAGGCGTCGAAGTTGTGATCTACGAGCCCGCTTTGGATGATGACACCTTCTTCAATTCGAAGGTGATCAACAGCCTTGATGATTTCAAGTCAGTGTCAGATGTGATCATCGCCAACCGCGTCTCGACGGATCTGAAGGATGTCGAAGCGAAGGTCTATACCCGGGACCTCTTTGGCTCGGACTGAAGGTATGATCGCGAATTTGAAAAGGCCGACGCTACGCCCAGCACCGGCTTTTTCTTGCCGGGGAACGATTGCGTTCTCCAAACTAGAAGACATATTTGCCGTCTCAGCGAACTGACGCGCCGACCTCACAACCCCTGCAACTTAGCGTCAAGCGATCGGTATGAGGCGATAGTTGCCGAAACCGATCGAGACGTCGCGCCTATCTGAACGATATGGGACCAAGTGCCCGACGGGCATCTTTCTGGGTCAGCTTATCTATCTTGATTTGAAAGACTTCGCACTTGGCGTCCATGAATGAGGCCTTGGTAAATTCATCGTCGATCATTAGCTGCCAGGCGTCGTTTGGCAATCTTAATACGCGCCGCAGTTTGGGCGTTATCTGACGTTTTGTAAGCACTATTTTTTGCACTTTACGACCTCAATTCCATGGGAAAATATCAAATTGCAACCAGTTGAAATTTACGGAGCGTTTCCAGCAATTTGTGCGCCGCACAAATGACCAGATTAAAGACACCCAAAAACGCTCAGCGTCCCAAATTGTGAGAATCCCTGATTATCTGATTGGCTTGGCCTGTAACGAGCCAGACAATTCCGTCTTTTAATTATCGGAAAATGCAGTTTGCCGATGAAATCTTCTGCTCATGGCATCGCCTGGGCGGTGCCGACAAAAGCCGACAAAAAGAGAGCTCGAGCCCTTAGCCGCCTCAACGACGATCTATTGTGACACCACGTTCTTGGGCAGTACCCGCTCTGCCAGTGGCACACCGTCGACGTAATACTTCTGAGACAAATGACGAAGATGCCTGCGAGTTTGGACTTGGCTGTTGGTACGCAGCCCCGCCTGCTCGACGTGTTCCTTATTCGAGACAAGTTGGGCGTTTGGCCCCGCCGTATCCACGACTTTAATGACAGACGCATCCTGGACGCGCGCAGGATAGGTTGGTGATGCACCCGCACCGACAGCCGCGAACGTCGGATGGGTAACATCGCCCCCTTGAAATGCCGTGGGCTCGTCGCGCGAAACGCGAGCCCGATTCAAACCAAGTGCTGCAACGGCGGCGATGACAACAAGCGCGCCGCATGTGACCAGGAAGTGATTGTTGAGCTGCTCGTTGCTAGAAACCTGCATCCCGCCATAATAGTCGGAATTGTATTCATAGCGCCGCAAAACAGATGCGCCGCGGCTCATCGCCCAAAACATCGCGGCGATCCAGCCTATGCCGGTAAAACCTGACGCAAGATTGATGACTAAGATAACAACTAAGCGAGGATGACGACGCCACGCGGCGACAATGGTCGGCGCGAAATAAATGGCTAGCGCGGCCAGGATAAGCAAGAACTCAACCATGTCCACCACCCAATAATTATGTCAAATGCTCCGGCATTCTAACACCATATCGCAGGCGCGAGAAGCCGTATTAACACTATATTAACCTTTATTAACGCACATTCCAGCCAGCTTGTAAATGCACGCCACGACACCAAATGGCTACCGCTTGGTCTTAGGAATGGTTGCGCTCAGGCAGCAGCCTGAGCACTCGCCCTTCAATTTATTTGCGAATTATCCGGCATTGCGAGGGTCGTTGCGAGCTTTATCGCAGAGCGCAGCTCCGAAACGAGCAGCCTCGTGTCGACTTCAAAGCCCAGCCAGTAACCTGAGACGTTGAGGGCAAGCACATTGGTCTGGGGCGTGGCGCCTTGTCGTAGATCTAACCCGGTCAAAGGGATTGGAAAAACGTAATCGTCGGATTCCGAGTCAGTTGCGCCATCATTCAGGGCCTGGGCGGCACCAGTAAAAAACAGAACGAGCCTTGCGAGATCCGCGCGCGGGACGCTGAATGTCGTAGCGCCGTCATCCGTCACGATATCGAAACAGATTGCTTCGCCAGCATCGACCGCCATTGCATTCGTAACGCTAGTGATGTGCTTCATCCCGTCCTCGCCCCGCAAACAATATCTCTTACTAGAGCCACGCGCCACACCACGGTCACACTGCTCCAAGGTATAATGCGGTATTCCCGTAACTAAGGCAAATCATAATACTATAGCGGCATTTCCCGATGCCGAGTCTGGCCGTGGCAATGGTGTAAAGGGCTACCAGAGAAAGCATTCTCAGTGTTTGTGAAGGCTTTCTTGCTTACCACGACTGAACGTGGGCGCCGCTTAAGGGCTCATTTCGGTTTGAGATTTTTCTTTACGTGCTTTTTGACGATGCCTATATGGCGTCTTGCTTGGCCAAATGGATGCGGGGATCCTGGCGGCTTTCGCGCCAGCGAATGCGGTGCAGCTTTGCGGCTAAGTCACCAAGACGGTCGCCCATTTAATTCAAGCGTGAGGCAATTTAGCCGCGGGTAGGTTTTCGTGTAAGGCGCTTATGGTCATTTGTCCTTAAGTGTCATGGTTTTATAAAACAACTAACGTAATTTCGAGCTGGGGTCGGCGGAGACTTTGCTCGAGGATCAAAACCGCACAACAGGGCTGAGTGCCGGCCGATGGACACGGCGCCGCTAGGGTGAGCTCAGGGGAAGACGGCTACAGTGGAAGATTCTCATCACGACCTGAGGGCGCGTCGAACTGTCGATGCCCGCTTCCGGGCTCGCGTCGCTGCCCATCCAGGCGCGATTGCGCTTTGCTATGGCGAAGAGCGCTGGACCTATTTGGAGCTCGACAGGCGCTCAGCAGAGCTGGCTTCGGTCATCGAAGGCAGCCAGGCAAAGCCGCATCAACGCGTAGCCATTCTGGCTGACCGCAGCCCATTATTGGTTTCTGCGATACTCGCTGCGTCCCGCTTGGGATACACTTTCATCGTTCTCGACAGTGCCTATCCTGATACCCGCTTAGGCACTCTTTTGTCGCTGGCTTGCCCTGACATTCTTGTATCCGCGGGCGGATCTGCGCTGAGCGAAAGAGCTCGAAGCCTGGCTGAGACATTCGATATTCCCGTCCACGACGCTGCTACAATTGGCTCAAATATCGCATACGGCCCCAGACGAGATGCGCGTCATACGGACCAGCAATCCTGCGCTTACTACCTCTTCACTTCGGGAAGCACGGGCAAGCCAAAGTGCGTGGCGTTACCTCATGGGCCGCTCAATCACTTCATCGACTGGCATGTCCTTCATGGGGGATTCCAGCCGACGGACCGGTTCAGCATGACTTCGGGCTTGTCGCACGATCCGCTTATGAGGGACATTTTCACTCCCCTCTCCATTGGCGCCTGCCTTGTGATACCGACGCAAGCCACCATCACGGAACCTGGGCGCCTCAGACAATGGCTAAAGGACGAAGGCGTAACTGTTGCCCACCTAACGCCGGCGATGGGACAGCTGATTGTCTCCGCCGGCGCCGGCGCCCCCCCATTGGAAGAATTGCGTCACGTTTTTTGGGGCGGCGACCAGTTGCGTGAGGCGCTCGTCCGCTCGCTTGGCAAATGCGCCCCAAATGTTAAACAGACAAATTTTTACGGCTGCACTGAAACCCCTCAGGCTATCTGCTATTTCGATATCGAGGATGACTGTCTTCCCGAGCGGCTGCCTATCGGTCGGCCTGTGAAGGGGTTTGACCTTATCGTCATTGGAGATGCTGGTGAGGCTCTCGCACGTGGTGAAACTGGCGAATTGCGCATCCGCTCGCGATACCTGAGCCTTGGGTATGTTTGCGATGGCACCGTGGTCCCTCACGCGGAAACCGGGGTCTATGACACGGGAGACCGCGCTCGGATCGAGGCGGACGGGAATATCGTCCTGCTGGGCCGTGCTGACGACCAGATCAAGATCCGGGGCTACCGAGTGGACCTATCGGAAATCACTCAAGCCTTGCTTTCCCTTCCCGGCGCCACCTCCGCGATCGCCCTCCCCGTTGGAGAGGGCAACCAGTTGCGAATTATAGGCTTTGCCGCTGCCAGGACTGGCGCGAACCTCGCCAGCGAGGACGCGATCCGTACGCTCGCCTCTCAACTCCCGTCTTACATGGTCCCTCAAAAGGTCATGATCCTCGACAAGGGCCTTCCGCTTCTGCCCAATGGGAAAACCGACCGGCAAGCGCTCATTCGTCTCGCATCCGAGGAGCCTTCAGGCAGTGCGCCTGACTTGGCAACAGCGACCCCGGCCGAGCGGGCCGTTATTGAGAAATGGAAAGAGTTCTTTCCCGATAACGCCATAACCCCATCGACATCTTTTGTGTCTCTGGGCGGCGATAGCTTAAGCTACGTTCAAACCTATCTTGCGACTGAGGAAGCGTTGGGAGTTGTGCCGACGGGATGGGTGGACCAGAGCATCGCGGAACTCGCTAAGGCGCAAAAGACGACTTCGAGATTTTGGAGTTCTATCGACTCGACAATGGTTATCCGTTGTGTCGCCATTCTGATGATTGTGGGCTATCACTTCGGCCTGTGCCCGCCTGGGGATGGCCTGACCGGAGCATTCTTTCTCGTCTCCGGGTACATGCTTGCCTCGCTGCAGCTGAAAGAGATGCTGGCACGAGGTAATAGTCGCCCCCTCCTCACATCGATCCGCCACATCTTTGTTCCCGCGGCGTTTTTCACAGCTCTAACGGCAATAATCGACCTGTTCACACATGTTAAGACACCTGTGAACACCTTGATGTTCCTGGCCGACTGGACGGGTGGCGACCCGTTCAATGCCGCCGGCCAAAAGATTATACGCCACGACATCGTCTTTTGGTACGTGGACTGCCTTCTGCAGATGCTTATCGCCATATATGGCGTTATGCTGCTGTTCGAGAAGGTCCTTAAGCGGCGCATCGGGGCGCTATCGCTTTCCGCCGGACTGTTCGCAGCGGGCTTGATCGGTCGGTTCGCCGTGCCGTTAGCCCTATCGCCACATCCAATGGATCCAAAAATCCCCGACCTTTCGCTGTTCCAATTGGCGCCGTTCAGCAACATCGCAACCTTCTCGTTGGGAATGTTGGTTTTCTCGTCGGAAAAAGCCCTTAAGACTCAGTGGCTGGTTGCGACAATTCTGACCTACAGCGTCATCGATGGGTGGCTCTTTGGTGCCTATAATGGCGCGAGCGTCGCTGCCGCAGGCCTGCTGCTCGTTTTCGTCCAACGTATCCAGGTGCCGCGCGCCCTCGCTGGCGTAGTGTTTACGATATCGGGCGCATCGCTTTATATTTACCTGACGCAGTTCCTGTTTTCAGGTGTTGCTGACAAGGTTCTCAAGCGTCCAGTCGCGATCGTCGAAGTGGCTGTCGCCATCGCGGGCGGCATCTTGATTCAGAAAGGCTGGCAACGCGCCAGCAGCGCCGTATCACACATGGTCAACAAAATCCGGCTTTTTGCTTCCGGGACACCCGCCGGCAGCTAACAGCCTAGGCCCTAGCGGGAAAAGCCGAAAGCCTTAATCCTGGGCCGTGATCATGAGTGCGGGCCGATAATGTTTGAGCTACGGGGCTCTTGCGAGTTAACCGCACATTGTTCCTAGGCCGCCATATAATCGCGATCAGCAGGCTTAACCGTGCCAGCGCGTCCTTGAGAATTAGCGGCCCCCTTTATTTCGGCAGGAAGGGGCGGCGAAAAAGCAAGGGCGCAAGTCAATATAATACTGTTGTAGTTCATGGCCCCCAGATTGAAGCTTTCGACTCCCATTAGGAAGAAGAAGTAAAACGAGATTGCCATCCAGCCAATCTGCAAGGTCGTCGGCGTCAAAAACAGCGCTCGAATCTGCTTGAACAACAATATTCCCGCAACACCCACATTTGCGCACAGCCCCACAAATCCAAGGGATGCCATTATTTCAAGGTAAGTATTATGTAACGGGAAATAGGACTTGGATGACATATTGTTTGCCAGCCAAATTCGCTCTGCGAAGGGATTACCGGGAAGCCAAAACGCGCTTTGTCCGGTTCCTAGCCAAAAATTATGTCGTATCGCATCGTTCGCAATATCCCAAATCTGGGTCCGGCCTGTAAGGGTAGGATCTTTGTGCAAAGCCGCGAGGAAGAAGGTCGAAATATCTTTGTGAAGCCAAGCGACTAAAGCGCCGATACAAACGCCTGCATAGATAACATACAGCATCAACCCCAGTCGATGCTTCGGTGATAGCACACGATATACATTCAGGTATATAATGAGACAGCAAACCACGAACGCCGATATCGTAAAGCCTGTCGCCAAGGACCGTACAAGACCCAGCGCGCCTGCGACGAAGCCGACAAGCGCAAATCCTGTGACCAAAAAATGCCTGCGATTCATCGAAGCGTAGACAAGGGCTAAAGACAGCAAGGCGGTAGCGCCGGAAATGCCGCCATAATAATTCTTGCCCTCCGTCAGACCGACGAAAACAGATCTTCCGTCTTCCCAAGGGACATAATGGCCGAATAGATGTGACAGCACCGCGTAGCCGGCGAAGGAAATGGTTGCCCCCAAGAGGGTGGAATATGGCCTCCCGCTACTCGCGAGAATCAAACCGGCTAAGGCTGTCAGGACGATCTGTATTCCATAATATAGGGTTGCAATCCGATCCTGTGACCAAGCTGTAGAGAGCAGGCCGACCCCAAGAATGATCGCGACAAAGCGCACATTGACGTTGGCAATCAACCGGTCGCGCTTAAGAACGGCCGCCGTAACGACCACTATGGAAAAAACACCAACCCCGATCGTCTTGAGCTGGAAGATAAGCAGGACCAGGGCTGTTAACGCCGCTGCAATTACCAGGTCATCCGAGGGGAGCGGTATCCCACGCTGGCTTGAATTTGACATAGTCGTATTCGGTGGCAGAGACATTTTTTCCAAGCTCGTCTTCCTTGAAATCATTGCATCCTCCGCCGATTTCGTAGCGTAGTCACCCGTCGGCCGAGTACCAATCTAACCGGCACCCTTAAATCGATTAAAGGTTTATGGCGCCCAAACCGGGCTTTGGAAATATTTCACTCCAACGCGCCACTGAAAACATCACGGCAAAAGTAAAAATTGAGCCGAACTCTCATCGAGGCAAAATAGCGGAATGGGTCGATTTTTCAACCACGCCTTTTTATTTGATTGAGGCGCTTGACAGGCGCCCTAGGCAACAGGGAAGCACCCGAACGTAAGCGGTCACATCGCCCTCACGCTGATATCCACGAGTTGGACGACAGCGCCGGTCGCGTCCCGATGAAGCAAGTGGGTTACATGGTGCACGAGGAAGGACCGCCTCTCCTCGAAACCAGCCGTCATAAAGGTAACAACTTCGCCCGAGCGTGGACAAACGGCCAGTTCCAACTCCTGCAGACTGCCCAGAACCATACCGTCCGCATCATAAAAACTATAGAGCACCTTTGTCATGCACGGCCGTTAACATGATTCCCAAACCCCGGTGCAAAGCCATGGGCAAAAACGGGCTTTTGAAGCTGTCAGGAATTACACGGCGGGAGGCCAAACATCCGATCGGCGGCGTTAGAGGCTTATGCAACATTGCCGGGGATTTGGGGCTTTGGGACTGATGAGATACGAGGGGTCGACCATTTGGTCAAAGTCCTCCGAACACGCTCATCGACCCCGACCAGAAGCCACGCAGTCACTATGGTTATGACTGAAAATGTCATGACGCATGCGGCAGGTGGCAAACCTGTCGCTATGAGCCATGGCATCAGGACATAGGACAACGGTATGTGCACCAAATAGATCGGATAAGATATGTCCCCCAGGAACTTGGCAACGGGCACGAAATATGAGGGGAATTCGTAGCGCACGCCCAGCCAGAGGACGAAAGGATTGCCGATTGCGATCACGAACAAGGTGAAAAACCGGCTGAAGCCCTGAAGGTGAGGGAAATACAAGATTGCCGCCACTACGCCCGCGCTCAGCAAGGCCATGGCTATATTGACCTTTCTGCGCTGCAGACCGAGGCAGTAATAGAGACAGCCGATGCCGAAAGAGTACAATGTACGTGTCGCGCCAATATCGGCTGTAGCCCAGGTCCACCCCCCAATGCCGACAAGGGCTATTCGCGCGAGCATGGGAACAGCGCACACCCCAACGATTAGGAACAAAATCTTGGGACGCACTAGGCGTGCGAATGCCCCGAATAGGAAGTTGACTACGATTTCCCAGAACAGAGACCAGGACACCGGATTAAAGGGGAAAAACAAATCCGCTTTCGGCGCTGGCATCATGAACAGGTTGAAAGCGAAGGTCTTTTGATATTGCGGATCCGTCGAAAGGAGATGATGCTCGTAGAAGAGGCCAGCGACGCTTGCAACCAGGCCTAGCAGATACAGCGGGTACAAACGGATGACCCGTGCCTTCATGAACTTGAAGAGGTAGTTTGATGTCTGTAGGCGTCCCAGGTACGAGTTCGCCAGTACGAAACCGCTTAACGCAAAGAATAAATCAACCGCGATAGGGGCCGATTGCGCAGCGTTCCACAGATAATTCATGTGGAACTGCATAACTGCTATGGCCGCTATTCCTCTCATCGCGTCCAACAAATAGAAGCGGTCCGCCCCTTTGGAGCCAGCCCCCCATCGCGCGTCTTTCACCGATGAGGACGTATCAGCAGTCAGGTTACTCCCGTCCGGCGCTTGTCCGGAGAGAGCCGCTTGTGGGGCAGCATGGTCGTCTGCGGCGATTTGTGACATTTCCCTGCCGATCGCAAAAGGCCCGCCCTTCGTGGCAGGCGAAATTGGAAAGTTGATTGCGCTTGAACTAATCACTAGCCCCGAGCCCAAGCGGGCATTAACCGCATGTTTTGGGTAATCCGGGGTAGATTATGTGGCTCAACAACAACACACAATTACTAGGTGTAAAATCTTAAGAACTCTATCGGCATCACGATACGCACAAGATATTGCGCGAGGAAGGACAAAATCACCCGCTGATTGCATTACCTGGCGTCAAGTACGGCCGCTACACGCCGCTTCCGCCTGTCGAGCGGCAAAAATCTGTCGCATCGCACAAATCCTGTCTCCACAAGCTCTGTCAGTATGCTATAGTTAACGCGGAAGCGATGCGCGTACAATACCCTGTAAACCGCCTCCGGTCTAATGACCTCGAATTATAAAAATTCAATCGCTATAGATACCCCTTGTGCTTGAGTAACTTGCGTCATTCATGAGCTAGATGCACTTTGGCACAGCCCAAGCTTCGCCCGAATGCCATCTAGCCCAGGAGTTGTAAGCCGTTTCGAAAAGTGAAACTGCGTTGTAATTTGAATGCTAGAATTGCATGCCATTAAGCCTGCCCTTGAGCCTTTCATTCGTCGAATGACGATGTCGGTAGCGCGAAAGCAGATCAAGTTTTCCGTTACCACAATGAAGGGGTTGAAGCTGAAACCTAGGTTGACGTAGTGTCATTTTTGCTGCGGCGCACACAAAATATTTTTCCCGGCGGGTCGATTTAGCGTTTTGAGTTGACGGCACTCGACTGGGAACTAGTATAAAATCAGAGGCGTTACCATGAAGTACGAAGCTCAGACCGCCATAGAAATGAAGTCATTCTTGCACGGCGCGGACGTAGATAGTCCTCCGCGGAGGAAGACGACGTTGAACGATTCAATCATTCGTTGCTTGGATGTGTTCTTCAGCGTGGGGCTTCTAATTGCGTTACTTCCAACGTTACTCATTGTAGGCATCGTCGTGAAGTTTCAGGATAAGGGACCTGTATTCTTCGCCCATCGGCGGATTGGCCATCAGGCCTCAGAGTTCAAATGCCTGAAATTCCGCAGCATGTACGTGAAATCGGAAGAGATTTTGAATCACCTGCTGTCCACCAATGCGGAGGCCCACAAGGAATGGCAGGCGGATCATAAGCTCCGCAACGATCCTCGCGTCACGCCCTTTGGGAAATTCATGCGCAAGTCGAGCCTCGACGAATTTCCGCAACTCATTAATGTCATCCGGGGGCAAATGAGCCTTGTCGGTCCCCGTCCGATCATCACGGCCGAAGTCCCCAAGTACGGCCGCTCGTTCAAGCAGTATACGTCCGTATTGCCCGGAATTACCGGTCTCTGGCAGGTCATGGGACGTAACGACGTCACTTATCGGCGTCGCGTCGCCATGGACCGCCTTTTCGCGAAGCGCAAGTCCGTCACCCTCTACCTCTTCATTCTTTTCGCAACTATACCGGCGGTTCTTACCCAAAGGGGATCGTATTAATATTTGGCTAGAGGCTTAGGGTGCAGTATTCCAGATAAGCCAAAGATTGGTGTGAGATATCGAAAGCGCACCTCTTCTTGGCCATCTGACTGTCGCCGAAATCGTGCCGTTGCCGAAGCAATCCGCCCTCGCTTGCGCCTGGCTATTAAATGTTTGAGGCATATACCCGCGGGCGGACAGAGGGATGTTTTACGACTGCACTTCCAACCACAAGATGGAAGCGTCTATACACCCCATCTGCTCGCTGTGATTCGCGCCGAGTCTGAACACTTAATTCCCGCCCCCCTTCCCGTAGGGAGTATGGGAGCGCTGCGGGGGGAGCGGCTCAACAGCTTCGCGGCTCCCAATTAGTCGGGATCTATTATTTGCGCTCACCCTCACCCCCAAATCGTTATACGACAATGGATGCCATGCGCGGCCTGGCCGCTGTTGCCGTGGTGCTTAGACATTTTGGACAACAATTCCAAGAATGGGAACCGGCTCTATCGTATCTATCGGTCGATCTGTTTTTCGCGCTTAGTGGATTCGTTCTGAGTGCAAACTACGATCAAAAGCTTTCTTCGGTGATGTCGCCGTGGTCGTTTTTGCGATTACGAGGCATTAGATTGTTTCCGCTTTCCGCTCTCGGCGCGGCATTCGGCCTGATCGCAGCCATGGCGATCAGCAGTGATTTTACCGCGAACCGTTACATTGGCGCGATCTTGTCGGGATTCGCAATTCCGTGGCCTCTTACTGGCAGTCGCCTGCTCTTTCCAACCAACACTGCATTCTGGACGCTGTTTTTTGAGTTATGGATTGCAAACCTAAGCTTCGCATTCCTATGGCGGTTCCTCAAAAACTGGATTCTATACGCTCTGATAGCATGCAGCGGATTGGCACTCGTGATCTGCGAAAGGCATTTCCACTATCTAGATATTGGGTGGCAATGGGATCAATTTGGAGGCGGATTGGCGCGGCTTCTCTTTTCGTTCTACGCGGGAGTTGCCATACATCGCATCCATTTAAAATGGCCCTCGCCAATAAGGGTTCCCGCTCCCGTCATCTTAGTTATCTTAACGGCCGTTCTCTTCGCCCCACTCCCTGGGCGCCTTCTTCAGGCCGGAAGTTTAATTGCGGCATTGGGGATACTACCTATTTTGCTTTATTTTTCTGCTGCTGCGGAGGACCCGCATATTAAATTTTCTGCGTTTTTAGGAGATGTTTCGTACGCACTTTATACAATTCACATCCCATTGATAATTTTATTTGCCTGGGTCTTGCGTGAGTGTGGGGTGACTCATTTGGGAGGCCTTTCGTTTTTTATTGTCGAAGTTGCGTTCGTGCCGAGTGTTATAATTTTGGCTGCGCTTATCGATATTATTTACGATCGACCTGTTAGAAGATGGCTTGCTGGGCATTTGCCATTGAGGGTCAAGCCCTGAGTGATGCGCGCTTCCTTATTTGAAGAATCAGCCGCGACGGGCGGCAATTTGGCGAGCATAACTTTCTAATTTCTGAAACTCATTCGGACGTCGCGATGCGCGTATTTATAAATGGCAAGTTCTTAGGCGCGCGGCGTACGGGTGTTCAGCGCGTTGCCTTTGAGATGACCAAAGCACTGGACTTGCTTTCTGCGAAAGACACCGCCGATGGCATTGCAGCCCGCCTAGTCCTGTCACGTCTAGGAACGAAGGCCACCGATTTTGATCTAAGATCTATTCCCCTTAAGAGCTTCAAAGGCCTTCCGCCGATAGCGTGGGAGCAGGTCTACTTTCCCTGGCAAACTCGTAAGGATTTCGCACTGAACATGTGCAATTCGGGGTCGTTCTTGTCGCGACGCGCGGTGACGGTGATCCACGATGCCCAAGTCTACAGCTCCCCTCAATCCTACTCGAAACCGTTTCGCCTCTGGTACAAGTTCCTTTTGCCGCTGATGGGCCGCCGCCACGCACATATTGTCACGGTGTCAAATTACTCCAAGGCACAGCTCGTCCAATACGGAGTGGCGTCTGCGGATAAGATCAGCGTGATACACAATGGTGCCGACCACATATTGAGCGTGCCGAGTACCCCCTCGATCCTCGATGGCCTGAGCCTTCAAAAGCATGGATACGTCCTGGCGCTATCGACTACCCAAAACCATAAGAATATCCGCGTACTGATCGATGCATTCGAAGATCCTTCCTTGAAGGGTGTAAAACTTGTCCTATTCGGCAAGGCGACCCGGGAAGATTTTCAACAGGCTCTAGGGCGCGCGATCTCAGATGCCGTCGTCTTCGCCGGAAAGGTGGATGACGCTGAACTGAGGGCCCTCATGGAAAACGCCATGTGCCTTGGGTTTCCCTCAACTACGGAAGGCTTCGGCTTACCAGTTTTGGAGGCGATGCTGCTTGGCTGTCCGGCGGTCGTCGCGCCGGCAGGCGCGCTTCCGGAAGTATGCGGGAATGCAGTGATCTATGCCGATCCCAACGGGCCTGCGGACTGGATCAGTGCGTTCAACCAGCTTAGCAAATCACCGCAATGGCGCCAGTCAATGTCGGAAGCGAGCATTGCGCAGGCGAGCCAGTTCACTTGGGCTCGGGCAGCAGAGAAGCTCATCTGCGTCCTTAAAGAGCACGTAAAGTAAGTACCGATCGCCGGTCCGTGAGCAATGCCCTTTCGCGCAACTCAACCCGCTATTTTTCGGAGCTTGCTCACCCCTGAAAGCTTCCCTGCTTCTTGCCTAAAGGTAATTTCGTAGCTCTTATGTCTGGCGAGGGAAACACGCCGGAAATACCAATGCGCACCCTGTGTCTCGCCACACTCTATGCCAAAGAAAACGAGATAGGTGCCAGCGCCTTGCCCCGCAAAGTCGTAAATGCGCACCTCGCCGGGCTTTAAATCAAGCCGGTGGGCGCTTTCAGCGGCGTCGTCGCTTTGCTCTTTTAGGTATTTAATTACCAAGACAGTCGAGTTGATCCCGCCAGGCAAGTACGAGGCTTCACAACACTCCTCGGGAACCGTCATCAAATCAATAGGGATCGTGGTACCCGACGTGTTGTCGATGAACTCAACGTTGTTATAGGTATCGGCGTCCCCTGCTCCGCGGGCGGCTTCGGGGTCAAGCTTCTTAAAGAAGACAGTTAAGCTCCTGGGCTGGAACTCCTTCGACAGCCAGCTTGCCTTAGCAGGCGCACCACAGCTATTGCGCACCACGAAATGTGAGTGCGACGTCAGACTATCTTTTTTCCTCCCGCCGGAAATGACACGCCCCGGCTGCGTCGTAGACACTCGCTCCATGGAAAAGCTCGCTTATTACGGGCGTTAGTTAACGATCGGCAAAAGGCTTTATATCGAACTTTTTGATTGCCGCACTGAAATCAAATTGGGGACTCGGAATATTCACAACGGAGCGGTCGCTACAAACGACAGTAAATCGTCCATTGTATTCTGTATATAATTGCCCGACCTTCGATTTTTCTTGCTGTGAACGCCGGTGGATTTTAGTTAATCCCTTTACGACAAGCATATATGCGAGTACCGCAACCAGTATCCAGGCGCATCCCAACAGAAACAGCGCAGGTATCTGATTTACATCAAATTTTTCAATAAAATTCTGCATTTTGCCCCCGGAGCCGCCCAGCTCTGCAAAAATCAAGTTTTGTCAGTATACAGGGTTTATGGACTTATATCCGTTGCAATTTCAGCACACAATCGCCCAAAATGTCACCGTAAAATACCGACCCTTCCGGGTGAGTAAACTTTGCCCTTCTTAATGCTGAAGATTTCGCGCGGCGTACCAAGTCTCAGGTTTGCCGGTAGTTGGGCACCATCACCTATAGGTAGAAAACGCGGCCCGAAAAAATAACAACGATTTCCGATATTTCCATATTGAATTCCTATGCCGCAGTGCGAAAGCTAACACGACCGTTAGCAAGCAGAATGTTCGCACGCGATGACCAAACTTACCTACGTTTTGACAGATATTCATGGCCGCCTCGATTTGCTGGAAATGGCATTGAAGCAAATTGAAAAGCGGGGCGGCTATAAGCGCCTCGTTTTTTTGGGTGACTATGTAGACCGTGGCCCGGATTCGCGCCATGTGGTCGAACGCCTCATGCAGTTGGAAGCGAATGGAAATGTCGTTTGCTTGGCGGGAAACCACGAGCTCATGTTTATCAATTATCTGACATCTCAAACAGAGTTGGTGGACATGTTCCTGGAAAGTGGTGGCCGCCAAGCCCTTGGCAGCTATGCCGATGAGTTCGGCTATCTGGACATTGAAGCCATGTCTAATCACGCGGCCTGGATGAAAAACCTTCCGTTATGGTACCGCGACGAACAGCGTATTTACGTGCACGCTGGAATTCGCCCAGGAGAGGCTGTTGAGACGCAGCACCCATCCGTTTTGACTTGGTCACGAATGTCCGATTTCTTCGGCGCCAGCCGGGCAAGCATGGGGGCCTACGTCGTCCACGGCCATACGCCTGTCCACGACGGAAAGGATTTGGGCGAGATTGAAGTGACATCTGCACGGACAAATTTGGATACAGGCGCGCATAAGACCGGGAAATTGGCGATAGGCGTGTTCGATGATAGCCAAGAGAAGCCGATCGAGGTGTTTAGTGTCTTTGGCCCCCGTCCACTCGCGCCCCATGTGCGTGAAGAACGTGCGAATAGGGCTAGCGCGAGCGCGCGTGCCGACGCCAATCGACATATACCGCGGCCACCTCAACAGGCAGGCGGTAAGATCCATGCCCTCGCGGCCCGTTTCGCCAATGCGGTGTCCAGAGGCAGACTCTAGACTTCGCGGAGCTTTGAAGGGGGCAGGACCAGGGTGCGCCGTTTTTGCTTCTGGTCCCAGCCGGATTCATCTGCCGCCCTTGCGAAAATTCAATCTGGATTACGCCACGCTCAAGATCGATCCAGTGGAAATCACCGATGCTGGGTCGAGATATTGCACAAGCCGGACATGAAGGTGAGCGCGCGCAAATTCGGCCAGAGCGCGATCAAGGCCGCTTGGCCCTGATTTTGCTTGGTTTATACCGCAGCGCAGCATCGCTTGGATCGTTAACGGGCGTCATCTTGTGGGCTTAGTTTTATTCCAAAAGAACAACCGCTTGCACAGAGAGGCATACCTCGGTACTTGATAGAATGCGCGGCTGGGGAGAAATCGCTACCCTTTCTGTGCAATATGATGTCAGATGAAGATCATTTTTGGATGAGAGGCCGACTATGAGGGCTTTGCCGCTTTTCGCCAGCATACTGTTCCTTTGCGGAACTGTGACAAACAGCGCTTTTGCCGGGGGGTACCAAGCCACGAGCGCGGTTACTGCAGCTTCCCCGACAGTTGCGCCCGCGCAGAGCAACGCACCCGCAGCGGCGGCAGAGCAACCTGGCGCCTACCATTTGGGGCCAGGGGACAAGATTCGGGTCATCGTCTATGGCGAAACGGATCTGGGCGGTGAGTTTACCGTGTCGAGTGCAGGGACCGTATCACTGCCCCTTATTGGCGACACCGCGGCCGCAGGTTTGACCGCCACGGCGTTGCAACAAAGCATTCAATCCGCTCTTTCGCCCAACTATCTGAAGGACGCGCGGGTCAATGTCGAGATTCTGACGTTCCGGCCGTTTTACATTCTGGGCGAAGTGAACAAGCCGGGCCAATATCCGTTTGTGAGCGGCATGACCATCGACCAGGCGGTCGCAGAGGCAGGCGGGTACACCTATCGTGCCAACCATAAGGCTTTTTTCCTGAAGCACGAGGGTGAGCAAACGGAGTCGTCGGTCAAAGGTGTTGATGATTTTAAGGTTGCGCCGGGCGACGTTATCCGCGTTCCTGAACGCTATTTCTGATTTCGAACACAGGCCTGCGTACGGCGAGATGAGATTGGACTGACCGTCTGCCTTCAAGATCGGCGTTCAGAGTGGTGCTGACTGCTCAAACTTTTCGCGCGCAATGGCATTTGAGAGGCTTTGACGTGGTTGGCTAACCTTCGGCTTGATGCCGGGCGACCGTAGCTTTTGCGCATCAGTATATTTGAGCTGAGGGATCAGGTATAGTATCACTCGGTCATTAGGCACGGGCCCGGGGGCTGCTCGTTTGCGGTAACCGCAAACGTCTGTTTTACGTCGGCGTCCCGTTGCCGTCGATGACTAAGAGGGGCTGTCAGAAGTGCGGTCTTAGGGCGAAGCCTGTGTCATAAGAGTAGATGAGTGGATAACGATGTTTTGGTCTGCGTTTAAAGCCTCACGCAAGCCCATGGACGATGAAGTCGTTTTCGCGTCTACGTCGGATCGTCTGACGTATGCGATTGGAGACATTCACGGTCGCGACGACCTTTTCCTGAAGACGCTCAACGAGATTCGCGCCGACGCCGAAACCTTGGCGGAGAAGCCCAGACTTATACTGCTTGGCGACTATATTGATCGAGGATCGAGATCGTCGGATGTCTTGGAACGTATCATCAGTTTGCAGGCTGAGGAATGGTGCGATCTTATCGTTCTCCTCGGCAATCACGAACTCGCTTTTATCAAGTTTTGCATTGATAGCGCCTACGGCTTGGCGTGGCTTGACCATGGCGGCGAGGCAACCCTTGCGTCATATGGCATTTCGACGATCCGCGATCGCGAAAACCCTGAGAAGTGGAAGGAACTGCAGCAGCGGACTCTGTCGTTGGTCCCCAAGTCCCATCTCCAGCTGCTATGCGACGCACAAATTTTCTACGTCGCAGGTGACTATTTGTTCGTGCACGGTGGCGTCAAACCTGGTGTCCCTATTGAGGAGCAGTCGGCTGAGACGCTATTGCTCATCCGTGACGAGTTCCTTTCTTCCCCCCGGGCCAGTGAGTTCGTAATCGTCCATGGGCACTCTGCCAAGGAAGAGGCGAGCAATATGCAGTGGCGGATCGGCATCGACACGGGCGCCTATGCGACGGGGGTTCTAACCGCCGTGCGCCTGCAGGGAACCGAGCGAAAGCTCATCCAGGTTAGGCTCTAACCGGAGCTCGGACGACGGCGTTGCCGGATAGGTGGATGTAGGTTTGCCCGCCTCTAATATTGGCGTTCCCTAAGCGCTAAGCCCCGCGACGGGCGTAAGACCGAATAAGCTCAGCCCCCTCAAGCCAAACGGCCGGCCCGCGTGCGCACCTGATGTCACGGCTGTAGCGACGGCGCCGGTGATCGGCAGCGTTTCTTGTGGCCCAATGCTTGCTCCTGGTTGTACCGGGACGGGCTCTGTATGAACGAATGTGATTCATCCAGCCTCTCATGTCGAGACTATTTTCAAGTGTAAAGTTCATACACGTTGGCAAACTGGATCTAATCGCTATGTCAAAAGGTATATTTCAAGAAGATTGGTGGTGTGATGCCAGCAATCCTGGCGAATGGCACAAGATTGAGATTGATGAAAGTGGGCGGAAAGTAGCCGAGTTTGTCTTCGCCAGGCGCAAGAAGTATGGATTCTATGAAGTGGGCATGCCCTATTTGTCCCGCGCCATGGATCCGATAGTTACAATCGAAGCTAAAAAGCAGACGACGCGGCTCGATGCCAACGTTCGGATCGTCAAACGGATTTCCGATGCGCTGCCGAAATTTGATCACTTTTGGTACACGTTGACGCCGGAATCCGAAAATGAGCTAGCGTTCAACCTCGCGGGCTTCCAGACCGAGAGTCAGTATACCTTCCGCCGCTATCCAGATGACCCGCAGGATATGTGGGATGCGATGGAACAGAAGACCAGAAACATCGTACGGAAGGGCCTGTCGGAATTTCAGATGGAGCTTCACCACGATCTTGATCGGTTCATCAAGGTCTCCAAGTTGTTCGTCGCGCGACGCTCGTGGTTTAACAAGATTGACTACACCGCCCTTCAGCGGATCTGGGCCGCGGCTGAGGCTCGCTCACGCGCGGCCATATTGTCTGTCTCGACGCCAGAGTGCCCTGACTGCGCACTCGCAATCGTGGTTTGGGATGACAAGTTTCTCTACTATTGGCTGGCGACGCGGCACCCTGACGCGGCTGGAAACAGCGCCAATAGCGTTTTGATTTGGCATGCCATGCAATTGGCGATGGATAAGGGCCTCATCTTTGACCTGGACGGCTATGCGTCTCCATCGTCAGGACAATTTCTATCGCGTTTTGGTCTGAAGCCGCTTCGCAGGGCGCATATCCAGCGCATCAGTACGCTCGCTGATTGGTCCGCAAATTCGCGTCTTCTGATCAAGTCGCTCGCTCCCGTCTCTATCAAAAACACCCTCATGGGGCTTTGACGGGAGTCTTTTTGGTGCCCGCAGCGTTGGAGCGTTGATTTCTCAGATCACGCAGGGCGTCCGACAAGACGAGATGCAATTGCCAAAGCTTCTCTCCTGATGTGCGTGTCAACGGCGACGCACAGTAAACATATGATGGGAACGTCGACCACTGCCAAGATTAGACCCAGAACGGGTCTGGCCTGCACCCCGGCAGATGCTATTCCTGACAGGAACATCATTGCGGCCATAGGAACAAGCTCGCGTAGGGACGTCTTGAGTGTTCCGACGCCGGCAAATAGCAGAATGAAATCCAGAGTCACCCTGAAAGACCAAGCGGCGGCCGCACCTGGCAGGCCCGCTGTTTTAATTCCAACCCACAAGAGGCATAGAAACGGCAGCACTTCGACAAGATGGAATTTAGCGACCAGGTCTGGACGCCCCTGCCCTTGCAAAAGGGTATAAGGCAGAAATGCCATGCCGTTCACCCAAAGACCGACTAGCAATATTTGTGCGATTGGCGCGCACTCTATGCCAAGGTTTGGACCTAGCCAGATCCTGAAAGCAAAGGGCGCAGCCAAGATGGCGGGCGCGCAGCCCAGCGTCATCGCCCAGGCGAGCAGTTTAAAGGCGCGATTGGCTAGAATGTCGGCCTGTTCGCGGCCTAGGCCCGACAACCTCGGAAACATGGCCCGACTGAGCGCGGCTGGGAGTATGAGTATCTTCGTCGCCACGCTATAGGGGACTGAGTATTGACCAATCGCTGCCGGGCCAAGGAGGGCTCCGATGACGAACTGATCGACGCTTTCGAGGACCGGGCTTACCGCGTTGGTCACAGCGACCCAACCGCCGTAACGCAGGAGCGATTTCGAGATGGACAGGTCGATTGACGGTTTGACGCCTCGGAAATCGCCAACAGCCGCGACCCCAGACCACAGGACACTCAGCCCCCGGGCGAGACATGCGCCGATCGCAGCGTTTTGGAGGTCTACACCCAGCAGTTTGACCGCGGCCAGGGGCAGGAGCTGAAGGCCGATAGTGCCGATGAGTTGCTGAATATTTACATTGAGGAACCGCTCATCCGCTTCGAGCGTTCCGATAAAGACGTTTCCGACCAGAGCCAGCGGAAATAGGCCGGAAAACCATGATAGGGCTTCGGGAAGTTCCGACCTTATCACGCCTACTCCCGGAGACAGGTGCATTATGAGCGGTCGGGCAATCAGCCAGAAGAGTATGCCCAGTGCGAGGCCGATGCCGGCGTTGACGAGCAAGGATGTGTAGAAGACGGGCGCACGCACGCTTGCCGGTTCCCCACGCATTTGAGCAAGCCTGTTCGCGGTCGCACGCGATAGACCAAAATCGAACAATCCGAAATAGCCAAACAGCAGCCAAATCAAGGACATGACGCCGAACCTGGCGGGACCGATGGCCCTCAGGTAAATTGGCACAGTCAGAATCATAATGCCGATGGGGGCCAGTGTCCCAACGAGGTTATATATGATGTTGCGACTTAGATGGGTGGATGACATCTTAGACCTTAACCCGCCGCAGACGCAGGACGCCAATAAGCAAGTCCTTCATAACGACCAGCCCCCCAAGCCCGCCGTTGTCGGCTGGCCGGTAAGCGCCTTGCATGATGAGTTTGCTGAGTAATCCAAATCTTTTGCTCATGCCTGGTGTTTGATAGCATTTAAGACGCAAGCCTTCATGCTGCGCGACGGCTTTCCAACGCCTTGCTTCGCCCCCAAGCTTCGAGCGGGAAGCTTCAGTCTCATCCTTTTGGGCGATGGCTTTCAGCAGAAGGTGTCGGTAACGAGCGATCGTTACTCGGCGCAGCCCTCGAACGGCGGGCATGCCAGCCAGGCGCGACCATTGTATCGTCCTTCGTTTCAGGCTGTCGTTCGACATGGACAGGTTGGCGCCGTGAAGCCGATAGCTCGCCAGTGGCTGCGGGATGAGAGCAACGGACCCGAGGCTCTCTGCCAGAAAGCAAATCCACTTATCGTGGCCAAGGCCTAGTTTTCCCGTATCCGGGTCAAGGCCGCGGGTCTCATCACTATTGACTAGGATCTGCAGGAGTTGGCGGTCAAAGGCGAGGCTCATTCCAAGATAGGCGTACCAGGGCCCCTGAAAGATGGATTTCCCTCGAACCGAGATCGCCTGGTTAAAGTGACCGATCTGGGTACCAGCTGCGTCGATAAGTTTCACTGTGTGCGCGCAAGCCAACGCATCTGGCCGGGACAAGGCACGCTGGCAGGTTTCAATTTTCTCGGGATGCCAGATGTCGTCTTGGTCGCAGAACGCGATCCATTTCCCCGTCGCATGCTCACAGGCGGAAAGGAAGTTGTTGGCATACCCTGCTGGACCCGCATGCTTGACAATGCAGACCGGAAAAGGCGCGGTCACCGCATATGTCTCGATGATATCTAGGGTGCTGTCGGAAGAGCCGTCGTCACTGACAATGAGTTCGCGGGGAGGAACCGTTTGGCTGGAGAGGCTTAACAGCTGCTCACGAAGGAATTTTTCGCCGTTATACGTCGCGAGGACAACGGAAATTCTGTTCTGCGAACCTGCGCCCTCCACCTCGCCTGAAACGGCCGTCATGCGTTACGGTGCCTCCTGTTTCGGATCGGAAATCTTGTTTGCAGGCCGACGGCTCACAAGAGATTCTATTTAGAATAGTCGGACAAAGGTTGCCATTTAGCACCTCCGTTGTCGGCTACGAAAGTGCGCGGAAATCTCGGTAGCATTTACCGACGAACACCCGGTTCTGCCTCTCATCCCCCGCGCCACGCAAGAGTGGGCATTTTTCGCGAGTGCGAGATGAGCATTTACGTTCTTAAAGGGTCGAGGTATAACGAAAGTGCTCAGTCTGTTATCATTTTTTTTTCGACTTTGTTTTAGATTTCAACGGAATGACTATTTCTTGGGAATTTCGATTTCAAGGGCAAGACTTATCTGCCCATCGCCGTGGCCAACTTTGACAGTTTGCCCAGGTGATATTTCGATTGAGGCAGGCACCCATGCTAACCGCCTGCCCGGCCGCTTTCCATCGTCGAAGATTGAATGTGGCCGCTCGACCAGTGCTATTCGGTTTGAACGCGGGGACAGCCAATGATCCATTCGAAAGTGAAGCCGGCGATCTTGGGAGATGCCGCGCGCAGTGTCTTCGAAAAGGCGCTCACCGCAAGGTTCGTAGAGGAAGCTTTGCTGGCCTTGTTCAGTGAAGGCAAGCTTTACGGCACGGTTCACACATGTATCGGCCAGGAATTGACGGGCGCCGTCATCTCTGAATTTCTAAAGCCTGGTGACACCATTTTTTCTAACCATCGCTGTCATGGGCATTTCCTCGCCCGTACTGGCGATGTGGATGGGCTGATTGCGGAGCTTATGGGGCGCGAGAGTGGCGTCTGCGGCGGTTTGGGCGGAAGTCAGCATCTTTGCCAGGACGGCTTTTATTCAAACGGCTTGCAAGGCGGAATTGTGCCCGTTGCCGCAGGTCTCGCCTTGGGCCACAAGCTGCGGGCCAGTGACAATGTTTCTGTGGTCTTTATCGGGGATGGAACCCTTGGTGAAGGCGCGGTCTATGAGACGCTGAACATCGCGTCGAAATGGGATCTACCGCTTCTGATTGTCCTTGAGGACAATAAATATTCGCAATCTACGTCACAGCACGAGACCCTTGCCGGAGATATCCGCGCTCGCGCTTCTGCGTTTGGGATTGAAAGTGCTCACGGCGACACTTGGCACTGGGAAGACCTTCATGAGACGGCGCGAGGTTTGATAGACGAGATGCGCGGGGACCGGCGCCCTAGGTTCCTGCACATCGAGACCTATCGCCTGAAGGCGCATTCGAAGGGGGACGATACGCGCGCGCGCGACGTCGTCGAGCCGTACGAACAAGCCGACCCGCTAAATAACCTGCTTGCCGACCCCACGGCTGAGGAACGGGCTTGGATCGACACGATACGGGCCAGGGTCGCCTCTGCGATCGAAAAAGCGAACGCAGCGCCCTTTTCTCGCCTCCCCTCGCTGCCGCAACCCGGCGCGGCTCCAAGCTGGCAGCCGGCTCAGTTGCCCGATAACACACGCGTCGTGGCGGCGTTGAATGCTGAATTCACAGATCTCATGGGTAAGCATCCGGAGATCTTCATGCTCGGCGAAGATATTCTATCCCCTTACGGTGGCGCGTTTAAGGTCACCAAGGGCCTCTCTGATGCCTATCCAGGGCGCGTACGCAATACACCGATCGCCGAGGCGGCAATCGCGGGCATTGGCGTGGGCCTCGGCCTGACCGCCTATAAGCCTGTTGTTGAGATCATGTTCGGCGACTTTATTGGTCTGGCTTTCGACCAAATCGTCAATCACGCGGCCAAGTTCCAGCAGATGTATAATCAGCAGGTTCAGTGTCAGGTCACTATCCGCACTCCCATGGGTGGCGGGCGAGGCTACGGCCCAACCCACAGCCAAACCCTGGACAGGCATTTTCTGGGCGTTCCCGGCCTTCTCGTGGTCGCGATGAATGCCCTTACGCATCCCGGCCAACTCTACCGGCCATTGCTGTCCAAAGCTTCAGGTCCCAATCTCGTCATTGAGAACAAGCTTCTCTATTCGAGTTATCTGATGTCATCGCCACCGGATGGGTTCCAGCTGCTACATTCCAACGAAACCTTCCCGACGGCATGGCTTCGCCCTGAGACGCGACGGATCGACGTGACGCTGCTCGGCTACGGCGGCACGGCCGAGCTCATGGCGGAGGCATGCGAGCGCCTGTTCGAGGAGCACGATATCGTCGCGCAAGTTATCTGCCCGATGCAAATCTATCCGTTCTCGGTGGCAGACATTGCTGACCGTCTGAGAGATGCCCCGTCGCTGTTGATTGTCGAGGAAGGGCAAGGCTTTGCCGGATTTGGCGCGGAGGTGGTCTCTCAATTGGCCGAAGGGGGTCTGCTAAAGCACATTGACGTGCGCCGGCTTAGTCCGCCCGCTTTCTGCATCCCGTCTTCCGGGCCGCTGGAAAAAGAAGTGTTGCCGGACGTTGATGGCATTATTGAAACTGTCCTTGAAATGAGGAACGCATGACGTCAGTTGTCGCGACACCGCGCATCAACACCAATGACGATAAGGTTGGTGTGGTCAACTGGCATGTCGCCGAGGGCGACTATGTTGAAGCTGGACAGGATGTCGTGGATTTGGAGACGTCCAAGGCGGTCGTCACCATTGCCGCTGAAATGTCCGGCTATGTGAAGCCCATGGGCAAGAAGGGCGCTGTTCTCAAGGTGGGCGCGCCCCTTTACCTATGCGCGCCGAGTGTGGAAGCGCTCGCCGCCGAAGTTCCAGCCGCGGCGCCCGTTGCATCCAAGGCCAATGGGGCTGCCAAATCCGCCCCCGTGACAGCGCCTGCACGCGTAAGTTCGGCGCCTGCCTTGCCCAATGAGTTTGGGATCACGCGTTTCTCACGAGCCGCCCTTCAGTTGATCCGCGAACGCGGTCTTTCTGAAAAGGACTTCACGGGTGCGGGGCTTGTGACAACGCACACCATCAACGGAACGGGCCTACCTAGTTCGCAGACCCAAGCCCCTGTGCCTCAGGCTGCGGCGTCGCTGGTGTCCCTTCCGCTTCTGGCTGCACCGGCCACGCCCCGCGAGGATTTCGTCTCGCTCGGCAAGCTTGCGGAGATCGAGACATTATCGACGGGCGAAGCTGGCAATATCAACAGCATGCTTTCGATCTCCTTCGAGTCGCAACATATCCGGGACCGGCTTACCAACGAGAATGCCTTCGACGGCAGCATACAGCCATTGATCCTGTTCGAACTTTCGCGCCTTCTTAAGAAGTGGCCGCAATTCACCGCCTTCTTCGACGAAGACGCAATTCACTACTATGACCGGGTGGATCTGGGGGTTGCGTTCGACCTTGGTGCGGGATTGAAGGTCGTGACCTACAAAGATTCCGACAAGATGATGCCAATCGACTTTTTCGAACGCACTATCGATGTCGGGCTGCGCTATTTGGACAACCGTCTTCGTCCGGACGAATTGGTCGGCTCGACCCTGACCGTTACAGATCTATCCGGCTTCAACATCCTGCACTTTCATCCGCTGATCAACGGCCGCCAGTCGGCGATCATCGGTTTGGGTGGTGATGCCCACCAGGCTGGCTTTCCAATGACGATCACGATGACGTTCGACCATCGGGTGTCTAACGGTCGCGAAGTCGGGACGTTCTTGAATGAGCTTCGTGATCGTCTCCTGGCGTATGCGCCGCAGACCTTATATCCGGTGGAGACATCCTATTACGAGGAAATTGCCGAGGTTGCCGCAGAACCTGGACAATTTGTCGCCGCATCCCAGGCTTGCGACACCTGTGGGATTGCGTCTGAAGAGTACTATGAAACCTTTGGGACGGCGGCCTACCTGCTTGCTTATTTCAGACCGGACGGAAGCATGGGCGCCGTCTGCCATCGCTGCCACGGAGGACACTGATCATGGACAGCTCAGGGATCATTGCCGCTCTGGCGAAGATGTCGCGCCGGCGTCCCGAAGCGATCGAGGGGCACCTGTCGCTGACTTCGCTTGGCATTAGTTCGTCTTTCGGTCTGTCGGCCTTGCGCAGCATGATTGAGGCGGGAAGTGGCACCAAATTGCCGGTTTTCACGGCGCAGATCAAAGTCGACGACCTCATCGGATTGGCAACCGGGGGCGCTGTAGCGAGAACGGCGCCTGCGACGCTGAGGCCAGCGGCATCTCGACCGCCTATTGTCAAGCGGGCGGTGGGCGCGGTCACGAGGCAGCCAATCCAGATGCCTCCAGTGGCCGGCAATTTCGGGCTCGGCATGGACATGCAAGACATTTCGGTGATGCCGGAAGTTGACGACTTTCGCGTAGATGTCTTTTATTCGAGCCATTTTTCACCCGCTGAGATCGCCACGGCGTCTCTGCGCCCCTCTCCGCGGGCTCATCTGTGCGGACTATTCTGCGCGAAGGAAGCGTTGAAGAAATCCCATCCAGACCTTTTGAATTTACGCATGGATGAGATTGCAGTGGTGCATGACACAACAGGACGCCCGCTGATTGTGCTGGCTGACCAAGTCGCCCTGCCGCAGGATTTCCGTTTTCTGGTCAGCATTACCCATACGGCTCAGATGGCCGCGGCCACCTGCGTCACGATGTGGGGATAGGGCGTGAATCTCAAGAAGCGTGCGTTCACGGCCCTGGAGCCCAGGATGTCGACGGGCTTTTTCCTTAAGCTGAAGCACGCGTTTCCCGACGCTGGGCGAATGCTGAAGGCTTTCAAATCGCCCGTCGCCGCGGACAGGCGCCTGGCCATCGACGCGCGTATCGTCGTCATTGGTATTGGACCAGCTGCGGTGAGCATGTTGAGCGAGCTTAACAAGGCTGGCTTTCGCAATGTCACCATCGTTTCCCGCGATAAGCTTTTCGGCGGGAAGTGCGTGAATTTTGGCTGCATGCCAATCGAGTTTGTCCTCACTCTCGACGATAGCGATCCACAGGGCAATCGGCAGAAGTTGGGCGACTTTGTCGCAGCGCTGCGCGGGGATGTGGAAGCTCAGATCAAATCGTTTGGCTATAATCACATTGAGGCTTCCGCCTTAAGGGTCTCGGAACAAAGCCTGGTGCTGCAAACCGGCGAGATTTTGAGCTTTGACCGGCTTATCGTGGCGAGCGGCGGCAGCTACCCACCTCCTGCCAATTTGCCGGACGCATCCAAGGTCGTTTCGATTGAAGACTTTTGGAATTTGCCCATAGGGAGCCGCGTTTCGATATACGCTGAGGACAACGTCACGGCGCTGACCTTGGGTGATGTTGCGCTTCGGCTTGGCCTTGTACCCACGGTGATATTGGGTCGGGTCAACCCTTTGGCACATATGCCTTCGTTCAAGTATTTTGCGCGTCGCCTGGCCCAGAGGGGGGTCAAAATTTATGAGAAGGCCCGGATCGAACGCATTGGCGCCAATGAGATCCAACTGGAGGCCGGCAAGTCGGTTGCCGTGGCATTCGATTATCTCCTACCTTTCAATCGCGCGGTTCCCAATTTTATAGAAGTTGACGGGCGTATCCCCGAGATCTTCGATATTGACCTGGTTAGAGCAGCCCTTCCCGGCCGGCCTGACGTCATTTTCCTTGGCGACGGTGGGGGAATGATGACCGCCTCGGAGTCAGACCTCCAGGCGCGATGGCTGATGCGATCGTGGAAGCTCGGCGAGCCGCTCGATTTCAAGGCAATGAACGCGTTGCCTGTTAGCCTGCATGCCGAAACGTCTTTGGCTCTGGTGGGGGAGCCGTGGACGTTCACAGCGACAAACTGGGCGGAGGTCGACTTCCGCGCCCTGGGCTGGAGCCGTGCGCATGCACTTGAGGGCAAGCTTTGGTACATCCTCAGTCCGGAAACCGGCAAAATTGAAGCCATTCATATTTGTCACAAGTATGCGGCCGAGTTGATATCGCTAGCGGCGGCGTTGATGAGCTATCCGGTATGGGATCATCGTTGGGTGACGAGCACCGTTCATCCGACGGCTGCTGAGATCTTCAAGATCGTTGCAGACCAAGCCATGAATGCGTTACCCAAGCCCGAGACTTCCCAGATCACCGCCGCGGACATTAGCTCCGAGTTCACGCTGCCGTCGCTCGAGTGCATTGACGGGGACGAGGCGTTACCGAGCTGGCTGACCCGGGCACAATGGCAGGAAATCGTGCTCAGCAACACGCCTTTCATCCAACTCTCAGTGCTTTACGGCATTTCCAAGTTGGAGGAAGCGACCGGTCAAACCTACTCTCGTCACATCGACTTAAGCTCGCTTGATCGCGTTCGATTGAGAAATGACCCTAGCGTTGTCATAAGTGTCTTTCCTGATGAACAAGTCACTCAAGTGAGGCACGCGGAGAATTCCATCAAGGTGTTGTACCGTCAATAAGCCGAGGTATCGAGGACTGTGGCCTGGCATTAAGAAGTGCCACTGTGCGCGCACAGGCTGAACGGCCGAGCTTTCTACTCGCCGACGGTCGCGGCAGCCGCCGCCTCATCTTCAGTCTGGTTCTCAGATTTGGCTGACCTCTGCGGCGCCGTTTGCGTACGAACGGGCGAAGCGAGCTTGCGCGCGGAATGAAATCTCGACAGACCGACAATGGTGCCAAATATGGAGCCGAGGAACACACCATAGTCTGGTGTGGTACCCGAGAGGTAAAGCCCCGTGAACGAGATTATCATGGCGAGCTTGGCGCCATGGACAAGCTCATAGACAGGGCCAGCGGACCTGCGCATTTTGGCGGTGTAAACCTGCAAAATGAATAGACCCAGAAGCAGTGTGCCAGCCACGCCGTCGCTGGCGAGGATGTTGATAAAGAAGTTGGAGGTTCTGACGCTGCCCACGCCGATACCGACGCCGCCTGTGGCCATGAAGGCTTCAAGGGCTGCGGTATTCCAGCTGGTACGTTCTATGTATGAACTTGACTCTTTTTTCTTGAAGATGGTCGCGTCGATCATCCGGTAGATGCCATCGCGCATATTCTCGTTAGCCGCCAGAACGCAGGCCGCAATCAAACCGATCACGGCGAAGGCGATAAATATCTTTATGGCTTCGATCTTCTGGGGCCTGGTGCCTGTGAACAAGCGATACAGGTTGTCTGCCAGAAACACCACTGCACCTACCGCAAGCGCCAAATAGGCTGACGACGAGGTCGACATGACGGACAATATCAGGCAGCCGACGCCAATAGGTATTGCCTTGGAGAGGCGATCGCGCAGAGGATAGGTGCCTCGCGTCAGAAGCAAAAGCCAGCCCGCGAAAGCCGCGAGCGTGCCGTAGCTTGAGGCTTCGGTCATAAGCCCGATAATGCGCCTAACGTTCAAGACGACGTTGTCGGTCAGAAACATATAGGACGCGGTTCGGAACTCGGCCAAGACGCCGGAAAGGCCGGTAAAGGGCGAGATAAAGTCCGCAAGGCCAGTCGCGACCACTGCGCCACCCAGCCAAAGGAAGGCCGACGCCATTCTTTGTTCAAAGCCCTCCGTCTTCGACATTACGAAGAAGGCCAGCGCGACACAAAATGAAATCACCAGGTCCGCGGCCTGGTTGATATTCGATCCAGACGGTTGAAGCGGCATCGCCGTCATCGAGCCTGCCATGGGAAATACGAGAATGTTTCCCACGAAAATCTTCGGCAGGATGAATGCCCCGGCGACCGAAAGGGCTGTGAAGGCCGCAAGCATCGCCATCCCCCGAAAGTCGGCGATAGCCTTGACAACAGCTTTTGCGCCACCCGGTTGGAGGAAGGCCTTCACAAAAACCAAAAGGAAAGCCACAGCCGAAGCCAGGATCGTCAGGCCGCCCAGAAGCTTAGCTGGAATGATTGCCATTGCCCCGAAGGCAACGAGAACGAACGCAACATTTATCAGCCACGTCCCTCGCGAGAAGAACGCTGCAACGAGCAAAAGCAAAGTGACGATGGAAGGAATGTTCACTCAAATTCCTCTAAACGGGTACATCATCCCTAGCGGTTCGCCAGGTGGGATAGCAAGTCCCTTGCAGTGCACAACGTCGTGGCTGGATATCAATTCCAAATACATGTGGCTATCCGGCCGCTTCCGCACTCGTCCGGGCGCTCTTACGCGCTGCGAGTTTTGCAAATCCGACCACGTCGCCGACGAACAGGGCACGATCGAATACGCATTGGCCCAGGACATAAACCACTGCGAACGCTGCCACGGCAAGAACTTCACCAGGCAAACCGGAGTACTTGAGCAGGATGAGAAGCGAGACCACAAAGCCTACCAATGACAAGACGATAGGCCAGATCATGTTTCGGAAAACGGCGAACGCGCCGTGACCAATCGCCTTTTCCGTCACGAGGAACGAGCAGAAGTATTGTCCAACGCTGACAACGGAAACGGCTGCACAGGCTGCGACGATACCAAACTGAGTAAAGACAAGCAGAGCCACCAAGCGTCCGATCGTCGTGATGGCAGACGTCCAAAGCGGGATTTTGCCCTTTCCCTTCGCGAAGAGGACGGCGGCGGTCATATTCCCGATGACGACATATGGCGAGGATACGCACAGTACGGCGAGCGGCCAGCCGGCAAGAGCCCACTTATGGCCGAGCAGGATCGGCAAAACGGTCGGCGCCAGAGCGGCGGCCAAGCAGGAGCCTGGCAGCAAGATAAGTCCGAGGACACGCGTAAGCTTCATGAGAGCTTTCACGGTGGCCTCCTCATCCCCATAGAGGGCGGAGTAGTAGAGATTGGCCCACATGGAATTGCTGACGGCTTCACTCAGGAAGCGCGATACCTGCGTGGCGAAGCCGTAGGTCCCAAGTGCATCACTGCCGAGGAAACGTGAGATAAGGGAGTTCTCAAGCACGCGCCCACCAAATTCGATCAGCTTGCAGCTGGTGATGGCACCACCCAACTGCATATGTCCGCCGAGCACACGCATGTTGAAGATGAAGCGGGGCAGGTAGAACTCAACAATATTAAAGATCGAGGTTCGGAACACGAAAACGGAGGTGTATTGGGCGACCATCGCCCACACGCCCCACTTCGAGAAAGCGCAATAGGCCCCGATACCGGCCCCAAGCACGTTTGCGCTCATATCGATCAGAGGCCCTACCCTTAAGCGCCCTTTTTGCGTCAGCCGAGCATTGGGCAGGACGCCCAGCGCGACCATAGGAAACACAAAGGCCAGGGCAATCATGACAAGTGGCAGCCTTGGCTGGTTGGCCATGAGTGCGATGACATAGCCGCCGCCAACAATTGAAGCTGACAGGACAAAGGAAATGGCCAACAGAAACCAAAACGCTGTCGACCAGACAGGGTGATTATCGAGCTTTTCGCGCGCGAGGCTTTGGCCGAGGCCGGCATCCGTCAACGGCATTACGAGGGCGATGACGGGCATCGCCAATGTATATAGGCCCATTTCGGCCGGTCCGAGGAACCGCGCCATCAGGGGCAGCATGATCAGTTGGACGATGACCTTAACGAGGTTGGCTATCCAGCCAACCATTATGTTGGACGCCAAACGGCGGCTCTCGATCATAAATACCCCTAGTCACAAATTACGAATGGTGAGTTTACACCGTAAATCTAAGAAAATTACGAATTGGGCGTTTTTAACGGCCTATTCCTAACAGCGAATGACGCGAAGTTATTTCGCGAAGCCGCGCGGAAATCCGCCGCCCCGTCCCGCCTCATCGTCAATTGTCACTTGGACAATCTCTCGGCTGGTCTCGTGCAGGCGAACGGCGGTGAGCACGTTGGTTGCGTAGGCCCCCGTATCGACGCCGATCCTCCAGGGGAGGTTCTCAGGTTCCTGTTTGGCGGAGTGGCCGTGAACGACGACGTATTCACAGGGCCATTCCGCGGCGAGAAATTCATCTCTTATCCACAGCATGGTGTCTGGCCCCTGCTTCTCGATGCTCAAGCCGGGTTTGACGCCGGCATGCACGAAGAGATAGTCCCCTGCGACGAATGAGACGACCGCTTCATAGAGGACGCGCAAGTGCTCTTTAGGTACGACCCGGATAAATTGCCTTAGCAAGCTATCCCATTCCTTGGCCGAGTCTCGATCGCGGGGAGGTCGAAGACCGTAGGATCTGAGAAACTCAAGCCCCCCATACTCCAGCCACTCCTTGCCGGATTGGCTATTCATGAAAAAATTCACCAAGAAAAACTCATGATTTCCCAATAGCACCACGAGGTCGCACCATTTCTGGCGTTTCAGCTCTGCAAGGGATGCCAGGACACCAGATGAGTTCGGACCTCGATCGATATAGTCGCCCAAGAGCACGATGCGGGGCTTCTCGCCGAGCGAGGTGGCCTCGGTATTGATGGTGTCCAGCATTTTGTGGAACAAATCCTGACGGCCGTGAATGTCGCCGACGGCGTAGGTCAGCCTGTCTATCCACGAAGCCGTTGGATATTCGGCATTTCGAGACGGTCGCCTCGGGAACAGAGAAAAGCCACTAGTCATTCGTACCTCGGCAGAAACAAGCGAGCTATTTCTTCCTCAAACCGCTCCCTCAGCGCCTCTGCCCGTGTGAAGAGAAAACTAGACACTCAACTCGCCTCAGTCAACGTCACGTCCGCCTCCAAGGATGAGGGAATCCATCCGGGTGCCGCGAAAGTGTAAGGGAAATAGACAGAGCCGGTGCCCAGTCGGAAGCCGGCCCCCGGCTAGGCAGCCGACATCTGCATGGCGAGCCACGCCTCCGCGCCCATCAATGATTGATTTATGACCTGATGCATATCCAGGTATTGGTAGGTTCCGCACCGACCTATGAATGTCACGTGCGAACCGGCCTCGCTACGCGCCTTGTACCCGGCATAGACCTGATCATACCGGCCATCGGCGGTCTTGACCGGGTAATATCGCTCAAGATCATTGTCTTTGTAATCGCAGGGCTCTTCAGCGGTAATGGTATATCTGCCCGTATCTTCCACCAGGTGATTGGGCATCACGCTCCAATAGGTCTCCCGCGTGAGCGGGCCCAAATCGGTGAAATTTGTGGTGGCCCAATGAAAGGCGACGGGGGTATCCTCAACGCGGTGATGGAACCGGATAGACCTATAGGGGAGTTCACCCAGGTCAAATCCGTAGTACTCATCGATGGGCATCGAATTGAAGACGTGGAAGTAGTCGGCCTCCATGGATTTCTCGAACTTTCGACCCAGCTCAACGGATATGTTGGCGTGTTCCAGGATATTTCTGAAGATCGACGTGTATCCATCCTTTGGGAGGATCTGAAATTTGTCGTTTGGAAAATATCTGTCTTCCAGATCGAAACGCAGCGGGATTCTTTTGACGACGGCTGCATCCATCTCTTCGAGGTCCATCGCCCACATTTTCTTCGTATAGGGCCGGAAAAAGAGATCTGTCAGTTGAACGCCGATTTGTGAATAGAGATACTCGGCGGCGTTGCGGGGAGCTGAATTCTCGACTGCGACGCTTTTCAGATGTGCCTGTACCGCCTCTGCTGTAGTGAAGTTCGTTCCAAAAACCGAGTTAACTGTCTCGAGGTTGACCGGAATTGGTACATACTTGCCGTCGGCCAGGCGCGCCCGTACACGGTGCTCATAGGACACCCATTCACCGAAGCGTCCCAGCCATTCGACGACACGTTCGTTGGACGTATGGAACAGGTGAGGTCCATACTTGTGCCGGCGAACGCCATTTTCGTCAACGAAATCAAAGGCATTTCCACCGATATGATCGCGTTGGTCGATAATCGTCACGGCAAATCCCGCTTCGGCAAGCGTGCGAGCGTAACAGGCGCCGGCAAATCCCGCCCCGACAATCAAAATACGTTTGTTCAAAACCCGTCTCCGTTGCCAAGCGTCTATCTAGGGGTTTAGTCCGCGTCTTATGGACCAGGACTGCCCAAGTGCAAAAATCATGCGGGCGAAGCCCGAGCCTATATTCAATGGTCTTACGTCGGGGCAAGGGGCCCACCCTAACAAGACCTCACCGTGGGGGTCAGCCGCTAAGATACGGCCTCGAGCTCCCCGACCACAGCACCTGCGTCGCCGGCATCCAGCTTACGAATGAGCCGCGCTGGCGTTCCCGCATAAACGCCATCGGGCTCAGTCGAGGTGGCCACTTGCGAATTGGCGCCGATCACGCACCCGGCCGCGATCGTGACGCCCGGGAGTATGGTAACGCCGCTACCTATCCATGTTCCCGCTTCGATCTTGACCGGCAGGCCAAATGTCTCGATGGGGCCACGCTGTTCGTGGGGGCCGATGTTATGGGTTGCGGTCAACACTCTGACAAATTGGCCGATGCGAACATTGTCCTGGATCTCCAGTGCATCGTACCCGTCGAAGAAGAAGCCGACATTGATGAAAACACCGGATCCGATCGAAATGTTCTTCGAGCGAAAGTTGCCGCCAGCCCAGATACAAGCATCCTTGGACATCTTAAATCCGACCAGCCGCATAAGCTTCGTCCGCGTGCCCGCCGGAAGCAGCTCACTTCCCAGGAAGGCGTTCGTGACCCGATGAAGATAGTCTCCCATTAAGCGTTGAGCTCCAATTTAGATGTTGATATTGACCCGAGAAAGCTCGCGCATGTATGTGCTGGAGGCGGATTGATTGGCCTAGCCTACAGCACGTGAGCCGGCCAGCAACTTCCATGCCACCCGACACGACCTTATGCCCTAGTTTCACAGATTATGTAGAAAAGATTGTAGAATACACAATTTTTCGTCTCAATCCGGCCGCGACACAGCCAGAAAAATCTTATGATATATTAACAAGTATTTACTCGATATATTTCAGCGCATCAGCACGAAATAATCCAAATATTAGAAATCCAAGACTACTCCCGACAAGATGAGCAATTCAAACCCTTCAATTGAAAATAGGCCGGACCGGTCACGACGAGCTAGTCACTATGCGGTCGTTGACGGCTTGCGAGGTTTGGCCGCTTTGATGGTTGTCGTTTATCATATCGCCTTATACAAGAATATACATCCATCAAATGCGGTGCAAGGCTGGTTGGTCAACCACGCCTATTTGGCGGTCGACCTCTTTTTTGTGATTAGCGGCTTTGTTATTTCGTATGCGTTTGACGAAAGGATTACGGGCGGCCTTTCATTTTCGTCGTTCATGAAGCTTCGCGTTTTTCGCCTCTATCCAATGATTGCCGTAGGATTGGGGCTAGGGGTCTTTACCCTGATTGGCGTACATCTTGCTTATCCCTCAATCCCTGCCTGGCGGTTTCTGGTTGCCGCGGGAATGAACGCAATATTGTTGCCGACCACGACGCTGACCGCCGGAAAATCATACCTCTTTCCAATAAATAGCGTCTTCTGGTCTTTGTCGTTTGAGATGGTCATGTACGCGCTGTATTTTGCTACGATACGCCGTATGAACGGCATTGTCCTTGTCGTTTTCGTAGCGCTTATGGCCGCAGCGGTGGGTGTAGCCTGCTATTTCAATAATGGTTTAAACGTCGGATTTGACACCAAAAATTACCTGTGGGGATTTGCTCGAGTTACCTTTTCGTTTTTTGCCGGCGTACTCATAAAGAGGCGCCTGATGAACATAAAGACGGTGCACAATCTTTGCTATCTTGCTGCTCCGCTCCTGATTTTGATCTTGATAAATCCGGTTGCAGCAAGCGGGGTATATGATTTTATTACCGTGGTGCTCGCCCTGCCATTCATCGCGTTCCTCGCCACACTTGCCGGCGAGCATATAAAGCTCAATCAGATTTCGAAGACCCTCGGCGAGATATCCTATCCTCTCTACGCCATACATCTTCCTCTCGTGCTAATATTCACACACCTCACGGCCAAGATTCACTTGCCCCCCAGCGCAGACTTTGGGTTAACATTGACATTCATCATAGGCCTCGTTACGACTGCGTATTACTTAAACAGATTGTACGACGCCCCGGTCAGGCTGCGCCTTTCCAAGCTTAACCTCGGCTTTTAAATCGATAATTCCCGCGCCTTGGCAGCATTTCACCCATGCCTGTCGCGGGCCGTTAACCACCTTGAAATTCAAACATTTTACATCAGACTAAGCCGATATTCCGGGGCATCGATATGAAGAGCTGCGTTTGCTATGTCATTGACGACAACTATCTCTTCCCGACGCTGGTAAGCGCCATCCAGGCGCGTAAGAATGTCCCTGCTGCACGTGCAGACGTCATCATCATTTGCATCTGCGAAAATCGCGACAAGGGACATATCGCGGAAGCCGTTGCCGCGAAATTCGGCGTCGAGATCCTCTACGTAAAGCCGGAGCAGATCGGAAACATGCACCCGATGTTCGGGCGATTGTTTATCGGATCGCTTCTGCCTCCCGAATACGAGCGGATTGCCTATATCGATGGCGACACGCAGATCAATGGATCGCTGGTCCCGCTCTTTGACGCTGACATAGCCCCCCTCACCTTCCTGGCCGTACGCGATCCCTCAAACATGTTCGCGCGCCTTTCCGACAAGTGGATGCGCCGCGTCAGGCATGATCGCGATGCGGCCGGCTTAACGCGCAGCTATGACGACTACTTCAATACGGGCGTCCTTGTTTTCAATCGCAGCGACTGGGGTGAACTTTCGAGGCAAACGCTTGAAGCGGTTGAGGCACAAGCGGAAGCCGGCGGCTTCAAGTTCGGCGATCAGGACCCGATGAACCTCGCCATTGGCGACAGGTGCGTGTTCATTTCGAACAAGTGGAACTTTGCCGGCTTCTTCATCGGCTCCCCGTTGGAGCAATCGGTTAAGCCGGTGATCTATCACTTTATGTCCAATCCGCGCCCGTGGACCCACCGCGGCATGCCGTGGGGGCCGAAGTGGCAGCGCCCCTACCAAGACTTGCTCCGGGAATATCCCGACCTGGCCTCTTTAGCCCCGCAGACGTCCCCAAAAGACAAAATCAAGTATCACCTCCAGCAGCTGGTTAAGGTGGCTCTCGAATATAGTCCAGTCGGCAAGAAAGAGGAAACGCGGTCAGACGTCTTTATTTGACATCATACGTAAGAAGTCGCTCCAACCAACGACCAGTCTACAAATCTTTCCGACAGTTTGTTATTCGTCATGAAATTCACCACTGAGATGAAAATGACTACAAATGTCAGTACATATATATACAACATCCAAATTCTTAGAGCATTTGCGGCGCTACTCGTTGTCTTAAATCATATTGGGGGAGTTGCCTGGGGAGGATTTTTCTCATATTGCGGGGGATTCGGTGTAGATATATTCTTCATACTCACCGGATATCTGATGATTCTCACC
>OUWB011209503.1_pt1 | contig 41325 bp, 38 predicted proteins | sample 1779821 | NCBI WGS metagenome assembly OUWB01 (sample SAMEA3914806, study PRJEB12502) | metagenome | biome: forest; material: soil | place: Canada | collected 2011-08-03 | depth 0.1 m
TTGAGCAAGCCGCCCATCAGCATGATGTTCTTGAGGAAGTGGATCATCTGGTTTTGGTCGGCAAAGTTATGGTGGAAGAAAATTGCGGTCGCCAGCGTGAACAAGGCCATCACGGGGGCGACGAGGCGCGTGCGGTAGCCCAGCAAGAGCAGGGTGCCCCCGCCGGCTTCCATCAGCACGGCGATGGCCCAGCCCAACCCGGCCAGCGGCAGGCCGACGCTGGCGATGTAGCCGGTGGTGGCGGCGTAGGAAGCCAGTTTTCCCAGGCCGCTCATGATGAAAGGAGCGCCGATGAAGAAACGGCCGATCAAAGGCAGGAATTTATTGGGTGTGGACATGATGTACTCCTTAAAAAAGTAAAAGTGGAAAATCAAAAAATCAAGAATCCAAAATCAAAAATCAAAACCAGGAAATAAAAAACTCAAGCTGGATCGACAAGCGCAACTTCTGCATCGTCAATTGCCGCGACGACGATCTTTGAACCTCCTTGGCCGCAATGCCGTCGCGTGCATCGAGGCGTAATCCGTTGACCGACGAGTTGATGGACCCAGCATAGTCGGGCAACAAACAAGGATTAATGGGTTGAAATAGAACTGATCTTTGTAGAAAATAGAAAGATCAGAAAAAACCAGACTGTGGAGAGAGCCATGGCACCGATCAATGACTTGAACAACCTCGTCTTTTTTGCCCGGGTCGTCGATGCCGGCAGTTATTCTGCCGCGGCCGAAGCGCTTGGCATGCAGACTTCCAAGCTGAGCCGGCGCATCAGCGCACTGGAGGCCGAGCTGGGTGTACGCCTGCTCAACCGCACCACGCGCAAGCTCTCCCTGACCGAGATCGGCAAGACCTTTCATGGCCATTGCGTGGCCTTGATCGCCGAAGCGCAGTTGGCCAAGGACGCCGTGCATCAAACCTTGTCGTCGCCGCAGGGGCTGGTGCGCATGAGCTGCCCGGTCGGCTTGCTGCAGGGCGGTTTGGCCGACATCGTTACCAGGTTCCTGGCTGCCGAGCCGCAGGTGCGTATCGCGCTCGACGCGACCAACCGGCGCGTCGACGTCGTCGACGAAGGCATCGATATCGCCATTCGCGTGAGAGTCCCGCCGCTGGAAGATTCGGACTTGGCCATGCGCGCCTTCGGTCCCTCGAAAATGATCCTCGTCGCCAGCCCGAAGCTGGTGCGCCAACATGGGTTGCCCGCCCATCTTGCGGATCTGGCGCGCATGCCCATCGTCGCCATGGGCTTTGCCGGCGACAAGGTCACGTGGCATTTCCAGGACAGGGAAGGCAAGCATGAGGAACTGATGCACACGCCGCGCCTGCACACGGACGACTTGCTCACGTTGCGTTTGGCGGCGCTGCAGGGAATAGGCATCGCCTGCATGCCTGCGCTTGCTGTCGTGGCGGAACTGGAAGCCGGCACGCTGGTGAGGCTGCTGCCGCACTTGAGCACGCGCTCGGGCATCATCCACGCGGTATTTCCGTCGCGGCGCGGGATGGTTCCGGCAGTGCGGGCCCTGCTCGATTTCCTGGCCACACAACTGGCAGAGAGTGCATGGCAGCCTTTGATGCAGGAGGATGAAGAGAGGTAGGCAGACCGGCCTCGATGGGCATGCACCCGACGGCAATGCTGGCACCCCGGCAAGTTGGGGCTCTGCGTTCCTGCCGTTCTCAGGTGGTACCATGCGGATGTTCAGCTATGCAGAGATAAGCGAATAAGGCGCCGCCAAGACCGTCCGAAAAAAGGAGGAATGTTCATGCGATCCGAACGCAACGATTTTCCGGGAGCCAAGGGGCAAAACCTGGCGGCGCGGCTGGACGCGCCCGACGGGCCGATTCAAGCCGTCGCGCTTTTTGCGCATTGCTTTACTTGCGGCAAGGACGTGTTCGCCGCCAGCCGCATTGCCCAGGCGCTGACCGAGCACGGCATCGCCGTCTTGCGCTTCGATTTCACCGGGCTTGGGGCGAGCGATGGAGAATTCGCCAACACCAATTTTTCATCGAACCTGGAAGACTTGCTTGCTGCGGCCAACCACTTGCGCAATACGATGCAAGCCCCGGCGATGCTGATCGGCCACAGCCTTGGCGGCGCCGCCGTGCTGGCCGTCGCATCGGAAATTCCGGAGGTGAAGGCCATTGTGACGATCGGCGCACCGAGCGACCCGAATCACGTCATCAATCTCTTTCATGATCAGGTCAGTGCAATCGAAGAGCGCGGCGAGGCCGAAGTGCAGCTTGCGGGCAGGCCGTTTCGAATAACGCGGCAATTTCTTCATGATGTCGCAGAACAGCAATTGAACGACAGGATTCGCACAATGCGCAAGGCATTGCTGGTGATGCACTCGCCGCACGATGCGACGGTCGAGATCGACAACGCGCTGCAGATTTTTCAGGCGGCAAAACACCCGAAGAGTTTTGTCTCGCTCGATAATGCAGATCATTTGCTGACGCGCAAGGACGACGCGCTTTACGTGTCGAACATCATTGCTGCCTGGAGCAGGCGATACATCGTGACCTAGCGGCCGTTGCGAAAAATTCGAAAGGCGATGCAATGAAGTTGACGTTGTTGCTCGGGACAATGGGCCTGGCGTCAAGCTGGTGGGCTGTTGCGGCCGATGAAATTTCCGCCGAGCCGACCGTCACGGAATTCGAACCGCAAAGCGCGTCCGTTCGGGTGGTTACTGAAAGAAGCATTGCCCGCATGTGAAGCGGGGAGCCGCGCCGCGGATTTTGCCTTTGGCGGCGCTGGCTGGCAGGGCGAATGCAGCACCACGATGCCTTAACTGATACATCGCCGCAGAACCCAAAACGCCGTCGCCGCCGGAAAATGGCCGTGTTCTCCACGCGCTGCCTGGGTCATTTGGCCGCGTTCGCAATGTTACTTGAATTGATGTGCATGTTACCTGTCAATCTTTGCAGGTTGTGGCGTCGCACGCAGCGTGCAAGCATCGCCGGCAATCCAGAACCTGCTTGTGACCAGGAGAAATCATGGCAATTGAACTTTCGGTGGGCGACAAAGGCGCGGCTGCGGCACAATCCGGCGGCGGCCCGCATAGGGCGCGGCCGCGGGCGCGCCGGATCGGCTGGGGCGATTTCCGCGCCACGGCGGCGGCGCTGACGGCGTTCGCGGCAATCGGGATTGCCATTGCCTTGTGCCAGACCGCGCTGGCGCAGGCGACGGCGTTGCTGATTGCATTTGCGGCTGCCGCGGCGGGTTTGGCGCTGGGCTTTCTGCTGGGCCTGCCGCCCGGGCCGGCCGAACCCGGCTCGCCCGAGAGCCGCAGCGCCGGAGAAACGCATCTGGAGACGATCGCCGACTGGCTGACCAAGGTACTGGTGGGCGCCGGCCTGGTGCAACTGCAAAACATTCCCGCCGCGCTGCGTGATATTGCCTTGGTGGCGCAAGAACCGGGGCATGCTTATCTTGCCCCTGCCGTGTCGCTTATCGTCGGCTTCGGCGTGTGGGGTTTTTTCGGCGGATATCTCGCCACGCGCCTGTTTCTCAATAGCGCCTTTCGCATGGTCGATGGCGATGCCGCCGCAGTAGCGGCCGATGATGCGGGGCGCATAGCCAAGCCATCGGGCGCGCCGGTGGCCGCCATCGCGGCAGTGGCGGAAGGCCAGCCGCAATAGCCTTGCTGCGGGGACCGGGCCGGTCCCCGTCCCTCTCCGCTGGATAGGCTGCGACGGACGTTGCAGCCGCCAAGCTTCTTTGCTTCCCCCGTCGCTCATTCCCCGCCGGATACCTTCCTTCTCTCTTTCGCCGTTGTTCTGCGGCAAATCCTGCGCATGTTACTCCGTGTTACTTAGTCGACAAAAACGGTTCGGTTAAAGTGATTTCGATGCATTGCTGTTTGGCATGTTGTGCAATTTTGTGCCGGGCGCAGCGCCGATTGGAAATTGGCTTGAAACAACATCGAAAGGATTGCAATGGACACTCAATTCGCGGGCGCTGCCAAGCCGCTCGATCAGGCTGGCCTCGATGCCGCGCTGGCGCTCCTGGGCACGGGCGCCGCCGAGCTCTGGTCGGTGTTGACGGTGGAAACGGCAGGCTGCGGTTTCGATCGTTACCGCCGTCCGCGCATCCTGTTCGAGCGCCACAAGTTCAGCACGGAAACCGGCGGCCGCTACGACAAGGATTATCCCGATATCAGCAATCCGCAGGCGGGCGGCTATGGCGACCCTGACACGCAGTACCAGCGCCTGGCCGCTGCCGTTGCGCTCGAGCGCAAGGCCGCGCTCCATAGCGCCTCCTGGGGGATCGCGCAGATCATGGGCTTCAATGCTGCTGCGGCGGGCTATGCCGATGTCGAAGGCATGGTGGCGGCGATGCAGGAGTCCGAAGCGGCACAATTGCTCGCCATGGCGCATTTCCTGAAGAGCAGCAGGCTCGACGACGCATTGCGTCGGCGCGACTGGGCAGGCTTTGCTGCCGGCTACAATGGCCCGGGCTACGCCAGGAACCAATATGACACGCGGCTCGCTGCGGCTTATCAGGGCCTGTCCGGCCGCCTGCCCGACCTCCAGGTCAGGACGGTCCAGATGCTGCTCACCTTCCTGGGCTACAAGCCCGGCCCGATCGATGGTTTCGCCGGCGCGGCCACCGTCGGCGCGCTGACCGCGTTTTACCAGTGCGAGCGGATTGCGCCGCGCGATCAGATCGACGAGGCCGCCGCCGCGGCATTGACGCGCGCCGTGCAGCGCGAAGCCGCGCCGGCGTAGGCGCGGGCTCAGGTGGTCCGCCGCAGGGCGGCACGATTTGAATAACGATCCAGGTTTTCCGGAGCCCGCCGCTCCGAAGGGATGCGGTTTGGCCGGCGGAGTTATTGCATGCGGGCGTCTTGATGGCTATTTTCGATCTGTCGGCACCGATAACCGATGGTGCGACCCAGTCTTCTTCGGTGTGCGAGGAAGGAATCTCTCCCCCCGAAGTGTATGTCGCGCTGAACCATATCCTCGCCAGCGCCGGCTTCTTCCGTTCGCACCGGATGAGCCGCCTGCTGCAGTTCCTCGTCAAGAAGGCGCTGGCCGACGAGATCCGTGAAGCGCGGGAATATGCCATCGGCATCGAAGTGTTCGACCGTAATCCGTCGACCTACAACACCTGCGACGATCCCATCGTGCGCGTGCAAGTGGGACGCCTGCGCGAGAAGCTCGGCGACTACTACAAGGGCGCCGGGGCGCAAGCCGACATCCTCATATCGATCCCGATGGGGAAATATATGCCGATCATCAGAAGACGGCGTCCCAAGGCAATGCTGCCGCTGCGGCTTGACACGCCGCCGGTGGTGGCGGTCATGCCGCTCAATTACATTGCGGCCGATAGTGCCGGGCTGTCCTTTACCAGCGGCCTGTCCGAGGAGTTGTCGCATTATCTGTTCCATCAATTCTCTTACCAGATCGTTCCGCCCAGCGTATTCGGTTCGATCGGCGCCAACCGCGCCGTCGATATCCTGCGCGCGGACAAGGGCGGCATGTATTGGCTTGAGGGCAGCATCCGTTCCGAAGCGGACCGCATGCGCGCTTCCCTGAGGCTGGTCGATAACGATGCCGGCCGCATCGCCTGGGCGGCGCACTTCGATCGTCCGCTGCAATTTTCCATTTCGGCGCAGGAGGAACTGGCCATCTCGATAGGCGGCGATCTGCACCGGTACTTCTGCCGCACGTGACGCGCCTTGCAGGCGCCGATGGCTTGAATTCCCGAGTTGCAGTGGCGCCGCTTTAGAGGTTACGCGCACAGTTTTACCTCCCGTTACTGATTTTTCTTGTCCGCACCGCGTAGATTTGCCGTCAATGACGAACATCGAAACGCGGAGAGCATGTCCAAGTCCCTCAAGCCCCTTAAGTTTCTTAAGCCCCTTAGGTCTCTTATCAAGCCCTGGAAAGTCATCCTGTTTCTCGCCGGCTGCGCACTATTCCTTTTGGTGGCATGGATCGCAGTGTGCGCGTTGCGCGTGCAGGTCATCAGGATCGCGGTCGGGCCGGAGGGCGGGACCTACGACGCAACGGCGCACCGCTACATGAGCATCTTGAAGAAGAAGGGATTCGACATCGAGCTGGTGCATTTCGATAACACCGACGAAATCGCCCGCCGTGTCGACGATCCCGGTTCCGACGTCGACGCCGGCTTCAGCGCCTTGAACCTGGACGGCAATGCGTTCCGCCATCTGGTGTCGCTGGGCGAAGTCCAGGTCCAGCCGGTTTTCATCTTTTCCCGCAATAAGGCCTATCGGAGCGGCGTGCGCACCTTTGCCGACTTGCGCGGCAGCAGCGTGGTGCTGCCGCCCGAGCGCAGCGTGACGAGCCAGGCGATGCTGGAAATCTTCCAGAAATTTCGCGTCGACCAGCGGAACACCAAAATCACCTTCCTCCCATTGAAAGAGGCGATTGACGAGCTGCGCGCCGGACGATTCGACGCCGGCGTCTTCATCCTCAGTGCAGACAATCCCTACATCGTCGACCTCGCGACGGATACCGAGCTGACCATGAACAGCGTCAGCGACATCGATGCGCTGGTCAAGACATTCCCTTTCCTGCGCCGTGCCGTGCTGCCATCCGGGATCTATGACCTTGAGCGCCCCGTCCCGGCGGCCAACGTGCCGCTGATCGCCACCGGCATCTCGGTCGTGATCAAGAAAACGCTGCCGCCGGCATCGGTTTATGCCTTGCTTGAGGCCATGTCGGAAGCGCACCGGCAGGCGACTTACGTCAGCTATGCCGGCGAATTCCCCAGCTACGCCGGCAGCAGTCTCGGGGTGCATCCGTTGGCGCCGGACTTCTACCGCTCCGGCGCGCCCTGGATGTTCGCCAACCTGCCGCCGGGGTTGGCCAACCTGGTCGATCGCTATCTGATCGCCTTGCTCGCATTCTGGTTCCTGGTCGGGTTGCGCCAGCGCTTCGAGGAAGCCTCGTGCCTGCGCCTTTATCTGATACAGGCCTGGTGCGGCATGGTGTTGCGCCGCATGGACCGTGGGCTGGCGCAGGGAAAGGCGCTGAGCGAAGTGCAGCGCTGGATGCTGGAGAAGGTCGCGCATTGGGTCGATCGCGACGACGGCCAGGTCGACCTCAAGGGCTTGTTGGTCAAGGTAAAAGCCGCCGCCACGACAATGACTCAACCACAAAACCGCACGGAACAGCCATGAAAACGCCAGAACAAGCGAGCGACACCAGCGTCATGATGACCAAGGTCTACGACTACTATTTTTCCAGCGCAGCCTACGAACGGCGCTATCCGATGCCCAACCGCGCCACGCTCGAGTTCATTCTCGGCCACGGCGCGCGCGAGGCCGGCAGCATCCTCGACTTCGGCTGCGGCAACGGACGCTACGCCATGGCGCTGCTGCAGGCCTGCAAGGCGCGCATCACCGGCTGCGACATTTCCTCCGCTTCGCTCGACGAATTCGCCCGTCGCCTGCAGCACGGCGGCCAGGCGCAGCGCGTCGAGCTGGTGCACGGCCCGATCGACAGCCTCGGTGCGGGGCGCCGCTTCGATAGTATTCTCATGATGTTCGGCGTACTGGCCCACGTCGGCCGCCGCTGCGAACGCATCCGCGTATTGCGAGGCTTGCGCACCATGCTGGAACCGGGCGGCCGGCTGGTGCTGTCGGTGCCCAACGTGTACCGGCGCCGGCCCGGCGAATTGCTCAAGACGCTGGCCGCGCGAGTCTTGTCGCAGCACATGCCGGAACAAGCCGAAGAGCCGGGCGACATCTACTTTACGCGCAGCATCGCCGACCGCAATCTGACTTTTTTCTATCACCTGTATTCCGTGGCGGGCTTGCGTAGCGAACTGGAAGAGGCGGGCTTTTGCATGACCGACTGCCGTGCCGAAAGCCTGTTGCCGGAGTGGCTCATCACCCAGCATCGCGCGGTCGCCGGCTTCGACCGCATGGTGCTGCCGTTCCTGCCTGCCACGCTCGGCTACGGCATCTGTGCCTCTGCGACGGCGGCACCGGCATGACGGACGCGCTCTCATTGCAGCGCCGCACCTTGCGCACGCTGCTGGCAGCAGCGTTGCTGTTGGTTTGCGCCTTGTGCCAGGCAGAAGACCGGTTGGCGTTGATCAGGCAGCGCGGCAGCATCATGATCGGCGTCAAGACCGATTATCCGCCGTTCGGCATGCTGCAGCCGTCGGGCGACAGCGTCGGCTTCGAGCACGACCTGGCCGCCGATATCGCGCGACGGCTACATGTGAACCTCAAGAAGATCGGCGTGACCGGCGCCAACCGGCTGGAGCAATTGAACGACGGCCGCATCGACCTTGCCCTGGCCACCATAGGCGACACGGCCGAGCGGCGCGAGATCGCCACCCTGGTGGAGCCGAACTATTATTCCTCCGGCGTGACCATCATGACGCCGCCCGACAGCAAGCTTGCTAGCTGGTCGGACCTGCGCGGCCAGACCGTGTGCGCCACCCAGGGCAGTTATTTCAACCGCATGCTGGCCATCCGCTACATGCTCGACCTGCAGCTTTACAACAACGGCCGCGATGCCAAGCTTGCCGTGCGCGACCGGCGCTGCGTGGGCTGGATCTTCGACAGCACCGCCATCGCCGGCGACCTGTTGCGCGAGGAATGGTCCGGCTACAAGACGCCGCTGCCGCCGCAATGGAGCACGCCCTGGTCGATTGCGCTGGCGCGCTCGGAGAAGGGTGGAGCGCTCGAGCGTGCGGTTGCCGACATCGTCGTCGAATGGCACCGCAGCGGCTATCTGATCGCGCTGGAAAAGAAATGGCATTTGCCGCCGAACGAGTTCCTGCGCAAGCAGCAGGAACTGTGGCTGGCCCGGGATGCCGCCAACGATTACCTGTGCCGGCGCGGCGCAGACGGCAACTGGCCCGTGCCTTGCCGCAATCGCGTCTTCGTCACCTCGGCCGAAGTCGGCGGTTTGCCGAAGCTGGGCTTGTACGTCAAGGAAACCACCGGCGTCGATTTGACTTTCATCTATGACGACTATGAGCGAGGGCAATTCCTGCATGGGTTGGGCATTACACTCCTGCTGACCGTTTGCTGCGTGCTCGGCAGCATGGGTTGGGGCGCCGGATTCGCGCTGCTGGCCGAAGCCGGCTGGCCGATGCTCGGTGCGCTGGTGCGCGGCATTGCCGTCTTCAACCGCATGACGCCGCCATTGCTGCAAATGTACGTGTTGCTGTTCGGAATCGGCAGCGTTCTTTATGCGCGGTGGGGCATCAAGTTCAATCCGGTGTTCGTGGCCGTTGCCTGCCTGTCCTGCTACACCGGCTCGACGGTCATGCACATCCTGCTTGGCGCTGCCGATTCCCTGCGCCGGCCGGAACCCGGCTTCCGCCTGACGCGCAAGTCCATCCTCAAAGCCTTCCGTTTTGCCACGCTGCCGATCTCGGCGGCATTGATCAACGTCTCGAAAGCGACCATGCTTGCCAGTGCGATTGCCGTGCCCGACCTGCTCTCGGTAGCGACGGCAACCATTGCGGAACATGGCAACAGCGGCTCGGTCATGAATGCGGTGATGCTGGTCTACATCGGCATCGTGTGCGCCTTGATCTTCCTGCTCCGGCGCCTGGCCGGCGAGGTGGGAGAGGCGTGATGGGCGACACGCTGCATTTGCTGGCGCAATGGACCCCGTTCCTGGCCGGCGGTTTTTTCTGGAACATCGTCATCTCCCTGGCCGCCATGAGTATCGGTACTGCCTTCGGCGCCTGGCTGGCCTGGCTGCGTGTTGCGCCGCGCAGGCGTGTGGCACGTACCTGCGATGCGGTCGCCGAGATCATGCGCGATACGCCCACTATCGTTTTCCAGTTCTACCTGGCGTTCATTTTGCCGACCGAAATCACGCTGCCGGGAATCGACACGGTGATTCCATTTCCGACCTGGATCAAGGCAGCGCTGGCGCTGTCGGTTGCGGTCGGCGCTTTCGTGTCGGACAACCTCGGTCCTCTGTTCCGGTGCAAGTCGACGCATTTGCGCTCGCGCCTGCTGAGCTTCCTGCCGCATTGGAGTACCTATTTCGTCGTGATCGTCATCGCTTCGAGCGGGGCCTCGGTGATCGGCGTCGACGAGCTTGTCAGCCGCTGCAACTCGGTGGTCAACGCGGTCGGACGGACCCAGGTGATGCTCTGGGTCTATCTCTATGCCATGCTGTGGTTCTTCCTGTTCTGCTACGGCTTGAATCGCGTCATCAAGCTGCTGGGCTCTGCTGCCGATTCGCGCGTGGGTAGCGCAATGGCGCAACCGGACGTTGAGGCATAAAAAACCGCCGCGATGCGGCGGTGAAGGCCTGGAGTCCGGCGGCTATTCCACGATTTCGAAGAACGGGCTGGCGCACACCTGTCCGTCGGGACAGAGGTTATTCGGTGACACGGTCAGGTTGCCGCCCTGATTCGGGTTACCGCCCAGATAGTAGCTGGGGCGGTAATGCGTCGGCGTGTAATACACCTTGCCGTTGACATAGTCGTAGACGATGCGCCCGTTATTGGAGTCGGAGAACTCGTGCGCGAAGCCGGCGCCGTACTGATCGGGGTGATCGAATTCCATGTATCCGGACGCGGCATTGAAGACGTTGACGCCGGGTGGCGCCGCACGTTGGGCATAGCATTGCCAGCGTTGTGCGTTGGTGATGCCCGCGAAGTTGTTCAGCGCATTCATGGCGGCTCCGACACCGTTGCCCCAGGCCGCAGTGACCGCGGCCGCCGCCGGCGCCGGGCAGGCGGGAACCGCGACGGCCGGCAGATAACCGGCGTCGTTGTCGTGACGCGAGCGTGTGCCGGTACCGAAAAAAGCGGTATAGGTGGCGTTGTAGCTGACCGGCGTGTTGAACAGATGATCGTTTTCCGAGCCGTCGGTATAGGTCGGATAGAAGTGGCCCACTGCGGCTTGTGCCCTGTCGTAGGTCAGCAAGGCTGCAGCCAGATGATGCAGACCGCGCGGCAGGCTGGTCGAGCGTATGCTGACCTTGGGGATCAGGTAGATCGAATTGGCCGGTGGCGGGTGCCCGGCCAAGCCGCGGCCCTTGTCGATGTTGCCGCTGATGGTGGCATCGAGGTTCTGGTTGAGTGTGCCCCAGACCCAGGGCCTGTTGTAGGTCAGGCGCGCATTCCATAGCGAAGTGATGGCGCCGTTGACGCTATCCCAGGTAGCGTAATTCTCTTGAGGCGGATCGAGATGCGCCAGTGCCGGCGGGGATAGTGTCGCGCCGATCGCCAGCGCCAGGATGGTGGGGCGGATTGCTCTTGCCGATGATGTGTGCATGATGTGGCTTCCTTGTGTGCGGTTGAATTGGGCCGGCGGCGCGCGTGCCGCCTGGCCCGGTTGGTGTGGTTTCCCGGCGCGCTCAGCCGCCGAGCGTGTGGCCGCCCCAGTTGCGGATTTGGCCGATATTGGGTTGGTAGGGCGCGGCTGCGAGGCCTGTGCCCAACGCGCCGGCCACGCCTTGCTCCACCGTCGTGATCCTGACCGCTTCGCTGACGGCGACGATCAGGCTCGCCATCTGGGCCAATTGGCCCGCATTGGGCCCCGCCGCGCCGTTGTAATTGCCCAATGCATTGACCGCCGCCTGCAACGAGGCGTTGGTGATCTGCGGCAGCGGATTCAAGGCGAAGCCCAGGCTGTTGTAGCTGCCGTCGAGAGCCGCGCCGGGGAAGGCCACGCTGCCGCCGGGCAGGGGCAGGCCGGCAATGGTGAAATGCCAGATGCCGTTCGCGTTGCCGAATGCCACCACGTAGATCGAACCGTTTGCGTGAGGCAGGTTGCCGTTGGGCTGATAGGCCTTGTTGACATACAGGTCCACGGTGACTGCGGCCAGGGGATGGGACACCGTGACGCGTTCCAGGTTGGCCGGTGTGCCGTTGGCCCGGATCAGACCGCGCAGGGCTTCGATATCGGACGTATATGCGCCGCCCGCTGTGAGACGTATTGCCATGTTTCCTCCATGATGGATTTTGTTGAATGAAAGCCGGCAACGCGATGGCGAATCATTGCGCTGCGACGCCTACAGGGGCAGCGGCGCGACCACGCGCACCGACCCTGCACCGGCTGAAGTACCGCCATTGCTCCAAAGCCAGCGGTCTTCTATCGTGTGCCCGGCGACCACGACACTGCCGGTGACTGCGCTGACCGACGAGGCCAGCGCGGGGCGGGGCACAGCCTTGCCCTGATCCACGCCGTCGGAGGCCTCGAGTAATTTGTGGGTGCGATTCCAGACCTGCGTATGGCTGCCGTATTGCAGGCCGGCGACGTTGCTCAAGCCGTCGCAATGGAAGGCGTAGGCATTGCCCGCATGTTCGGCCGCCGGCTGCAGCCACAGCGATTCGGGGATCAGATTCATGCCGCAAGACGGCACCAGTTGCAGCCGTACGCGTTGGCCGGCGTTGCGCAGGCGGCCGAAGTTCTGCGCCGGCAATTTGCCGCCATCGACTGCCTTGCCGCTGACGGCATGGTCGAACCCGATCTCGATGCCGCAGTCGAGCGTAAGCCCCGACGAGCCTTCGATGCCGGCCATGCGGAACACGGGGCTGCCTTCGCCGGTGCCGAGCATCTCGCTGCGCAGCTCGGACCTGGGCTTGCCTGCCTTGACCTGGGTGCCGATCTGGGAAATGAAGCCGGCATATTCGCCGAAAAAATCGACCGGCTGCAGATAGTATTTGGCCGCCTTGACCTGATCGGGCGTTGCTGTCGGTGCCGCGCCGCCGCGTTGGATCAGTGCCATATTGCTGATGCCGCGCGCCTGTGCGGCGTCGAGGTAATACGCCTTGGCACCGGCCTTGCGCATGGGGAACGCCGCCGAGATGGCGCTGCCGAACACGAACAGCCAGTCTTCGTTGCCGTGCTGTGCGGCCAGCGCCTTGAGGCTGCGTATCAACCCGGGCCAGGCGCTGTAATAGGGAACCTTGGGCGCAATGCCGAGTTTGGCCGGCGCCGTGCCGTCCCAGCCGCTCATCAAATCGTACAGATAGGCGCCGCCTGCGCCGCGATAGAGAAATTCGGGCGCGAGGAACACCTTCAGCACCTCCGGCGAAGGGTCGGCCAGCGCACGCGCCTTGGCGATGGCGTCGGCCGTGAAGGCCACTCTCGCGTCGATGTCCACGCACTGCCCGATGACGTCGATCCGCGTATCGGGCATGGAAGTCGGCAGGGCCGGCGCCGACAACAATCCGGTGTACCAGCCGCGCGAGGGCGTGTGGGTATGCACCGTGACCGGCCCCGTGTATAGCTCCCAGGAAATGCACTGCACTTTGGTGTATTGGCTCATGGCTGCGTTGCGGCTGGCGGGCCGGACCCCCTGTCGGCGGCCCGGCCATCGCTTCAGGGTTATTGCGAGGTGCCGCTTGAATCGCTCGAGCTGCTCGAATCGCTGCCGGAGGAAGAGCTGCCGCTGGAGCCGCCGGCGCTGCCGCTGTCGTCGCCCGAAATCGCGAGATACTTGTTCGGGTAATACTTCGCCATCCACATCTGGGCCAGTTCCGACGCGGTGACGCTCTTGAGGTAGTAATTGATCGGCACGCCGATGTTGCCGGCCAGAGCCTTCTGGATGTAGTCGTCCAACGCATCCATCATCGAATTGATGTCGAGGATCTTGTTGGCCTTGTCGTCGATGTCGGAAAGCCCGGAGAGCACGGCCTGGATCTTGGTGTTTTCCATCGCCAGCAACTGGCTGCCGGTCCGTGCGCTGGCCGCCGCGGAATCGACGCTTTGCTTGTCGCTTTCCGTGGCGTTTTGCAGGGTCGCCAGTTTCGCCATCGACGTGGCGCCGTCGAAATCGGTGAATTGCTTGACGCCCATCTGCACTTCATTCGACTTGATCGAAGGTATCGACCCCATTGCCACCAGGGTGCAATGCGAGGAAATATTTTGCGTGCTCAAGAGGTTTTTGGCATCGTTGGAGAAGCTGGCATCGACGCCGAAGCCGCCCGATTCGCTTTCGAACCAGCCGCCGATGGCGAATTGGCTTTGCAGGCTGGCCGCGACCGAATACATCCGCTCCGACGCCATCGTGGTGGATGTGTTCAGGACGTGCACCATGCCGATGAAGCAGGAGCCGTAGGTGGCGCCGGAGAGCAGGGTCAGCGACTTTTCGTTCTTGGTGTCTGCCTGGTTGGCGATCTTCTGGATGCTCGCCAGGCTGTCGGGCTTGATCATGTCGTTCGGATAGACCCTGTTCCACACCCGGATCGCCTTGTCCACGTCGAGGATGAAGGGCGCGAGAAGCACGGCATCCTTGTGCGTGCAGGTGACGCTGACGACCAGCGTGCCGGCGATGCTGTGGCGCTGATACTGGCTGTTCATCTGCGACTGCACCGCGCCGGCAGCCTGGCTCTTGAACGAGTCGCCCATGAGGTCGACTTCTTCGCTGACGAAGCTTTTCACCGTCATGGCGGCGGTATCGGAGCTCTGCGTGTTTTCGTCGAACGAAAAATACTGCACGTTCATCTTCAGCGAATCGGCCGACAGCGGCATCTTCTTGATTTGCGTGCGGTTGTAGTCGATCGGGCTTTCCACGTTCTGGCTGACCGTCTTGACCTTGGCCTGATACGGCTGGGCCTTCGCCAGGCCGTCGAGCTTTGCCTTGGCGAAGTCGATCGCCGATTGCTGGATGGATTTGCCGACGGCGGCGCTCTCCTTGAGCAGCTCCGACGTGTCGATGTCCATGTTGATCAATTCCTGGATGGTCATGTCGATGCTGCGCTTCATCGCGATATAGGAATTGAGCAGATCCTCGGCGGCATCGATGGGCCCCTGGATGGTGCTGATTGCAACGAGATTGTCGAGCGCTTCCTGGTTGACCAGGTTGCCAAGAACAAGCGATGGATCGTACGGGATGGTGGTCGGCATGTCGGTTACTCCCTTGATGGAATGTGGGCGGGTGCGACGGTTGTCGCGTGCGCATGGACTGCCGCGCCTGCCTTTTTGCGGAAAAGGGAAGGTCGGTGCCTCATGCGTTGACGAGATGCTATGCGCCGGTGCGCGCCGATTTAAGTGTCGTGACGTTACAGGCGTGCTTGTTACGAGAGCGGGCCGGCGCAAGGGCGGAGGCGCTCATGCGCCATGGACACGGATGCCGATTCTTCTTCAGGTTGCACGTTCGTTACGTCCTGATACTGTCGTGCGCCGCGCTAAGTGCCGAGAATTCTTCAGGTGCCCGCCGGGTGCCATTTCCGGTTGAAATTCCGTCGCTGTCGGCGGATTTGATCGGCTTGACCAATAGACGAAAGAGAGAACCGCCATGCCCCAATATTCCAAGCTGCAGCTCGTCGCATACGAGGCGCTGACATTGTCCTTGAGCGCGCCCGGCAACATCGCCGTTCCGTCGGCGACGGGCTCCACCGACCCCTTGCTCGACACGCGGCATCTGAGCAATGCCGATGCGCGTAATCGTTTGTCCCGCTTTTATCAAGTGATCGAACACGCGCGCACCACAGGCGCCGCCAAGCTCGGCGGCAGCGATACGCTCAAGGTCTGCATCGCGCCAGAATTCTATTTCCGCGACGCCGGTTCGAACGAAGGCTACACCGACCAAAGCATCGTGAACAATCTGTTTGCCGCGATGCTCTCCATGTTCAAGCAGGACAACTACAAGGATTGGCTGTTCGTCCCCGGTTCCATTTTCTGGAGCAATACCACGCCCCAGCCGGCCTACTTCAATACGGTGTGCGTCGTGCGCGGCCGCTCGGCCGATTTCCCCTCGGGCACGGGCACCACCACCGGCATCCCTGTCGTGAAAAACGGCACCACCAACCAGAAGGCGCTGATGTCGCGCATCGACTACGGTTTCGATCCAGCGACGGGGCATCCGATCGACAAGCGGACCGACGATGGCGCCGTCAACGTGCACTTCTCGCCCATCATCGGCGACTGGCTCTACAAGAAGGGCCACGTGTTCGAAGTGCAGGACATCCTCGGCCCCAAGGGCAAGCCGCTGGTGTTCGGGCTCGAAGTGTGCCTCGAGCATGCGGCGCATCTGGTCGGCGCCATCCCGACGGACGGCGGCGTGCTGAAGGAAACGCTGGGCGAATGGAGCAAGAACGAAGCGGCCACGCCCGTGCCTGCGATCGACGTCCATATTCTCACCTCGTGCGGCATGGAAGTGGAACTGCCAAGCGTGTGTGCCAAGGCCGGCGGCTACGTACTGTGGTGCGACGGCCACCCGGCCTATCCCACGCACTCCGCCGTGCGCCCGGTGACAAGCAATAACGGCAACGCCGCTGTGCTTGCTCCCTCGGTAGCCGAAGCGACCCATGTCGATGTACAGGGGCCGCTGCTGCTGAACAACGGCGGAACCCAGACCGTGCGCATCTACAACGCCGTGGCCTTGCAGGGCTGATCATGGGACGCCGTCATATGACTGCTGCATCTGAGGTGCAATAATGGCCGGCGTCGATCGGGCAATCGTCAAGCAAGCCGCAAGGCTTGCTTGCGCGGCCATCTACGATCCGGTGGACGAGAAGGCTTTCACCCGCATCCACCGCATCGGCGAAAGCGTATGCGGCGTGGCCTTGCATGACGACATTTGCTACGTCGCCATGCAAGGCACGGAACTGGAGGAGGGCGAAAGCGATCGCGCCCTGCATTTCAGCCTGCGCGGCTGGATCGCCGATTTCGATTGCGTGGCGGTCCACCATCCGGTGCTGGGCCACCTGCATGGCGGCTTCCACCAGAATCTGCCCTCTCTGCTGCCGCTGCTCATGGCCGAACTGCCGCCGGGCGCGCGCGTGGTGGTCACCGGCCATAGCAAGGGGGCGGGAGAAGCGGCGCTGTTGGGGGCCTTGCTCAAGCTTGAAGGCGTCGACGTCGCCGGCATGGTCTTGTTCGCCTGCCCGCGACCCGGGTATCAGCAATTGGCCGACTGGCTCGCGGATCACGTGCCCGGTGTTTCATTCCGTAACGCCCCCGCCGGCGCCGAGGCATTCGGCGACCCGGTCGCCATGGTGCCCTTCAATCCCTACGTCGCGCCCTACCCGTTGTTCCACATCGATCAGGCGCCGGCGGGATTGGAGCGGGTCATGAGCCTGGAGTGGCACCGCGCCGCACTCTACATCGAGGCACTCGAGGCGTTGAAGTGAGGTTCATTGTGTGTGATCCTAGCGGGGCCGCTTGCAGATCAATAGCGCCACACGCCTTTCAAGTACACCCCGGTCGGTATTTCGCTGCGCGTGGGCAGGGAGCCGAATTCCACGTGATTGTTGGCAAACAGGTTTTGTGCCGTCAGGGAAATCTCCAGGTTCGGACGGGCTTTCCAGCCGTATCGCAGGTCCATTGAGGTATAGGCGGGAACGACCGGGTTGGGCAGCGAGCCGATGCGGTGCACGATCATATCCAATTCCTGCGTCGGATCGATGTTCAGCGACGAACGCAATTGGAACTGGTATTTGGGGTCGTTGCCGAGCGCGCTCGGTCCCGTGGGATCGAGGCTGCCGGCTTCTATCCTGAGGTCTTCGCGCAGCTCGGTCAGGCCGGCGCTCAGCCGCCAGTTTGGCGTCAACTGGTAATTGCCCCAGGCTTCCAGGCCGTAGGTCGACCCTTCCATCATGTTTTGCACCACGGCGGGAGGCGGCTCGCCGCTGCGCAGCTTGCTGTAGAAGGAAAAGAATGTGGTGACGGAGTAGGAGAAACGGGTGGAAGGCTGGCTGCGGTAGCCGAGTTCGATGACGTCGGCCACTTCGGATTGGAAATCGGGGCCGCCCTCGATCACCGGGAACAAGGGATAGTGCGGCAGATGCAGGTAGACGTAGAAATCGGTGTCGAGGCGCGACGGTGCGCGCACGGCGCGTGAAATTTCGCCCCACCATAACTGGTCGCCGCTGGGTTTCCAGGCGAAGCGCAAGCTGGGCAGGTATTCCACGCCGGTATAGACATTGGTTTCGGCCTTGATGCCGGCAGTGATGGTCAGGTTGGCGGTGGCCGACCATTCGTCCTGTACGAACAGGTTTTTCCAATTCAGGTTGGCGTCCGCGGGAAGAAAGGCTTCGGGCAAGGGATTGGTTGGGTAGAAATACGCTTTCGTGTCGTCGCGCGCCTGGCGGTAGCCGCCGCCCCAAAGAATCCGGTTGGTGTCGCCCCAGGTGAAGGCATGCTGCAACTGAATGTCGAAAATGTATTCTTCGTCGCGATAAATGTAGGGATCGTCCTGCACCGTGTGGTCGTAATACGCTTGCAGCGAAAAGTTCGAGCCCCCCTCGAGCTGATGCGTCCAATGCGTCATGAGGTTGTCGCCGGAGACGGTTGGCGTTCCAGCCGGGTCGGGGTCGGTTTTTCCGCGATAGACGTCGCCTTGAACGTTATAGGTATCGCCGCCGCGTTGCCAGTCGGCACGAAAGCCGGCCTGCCCGGTTTGCCAGTCATCGGCGGCGGACAAGCCGTTGGCTTGCGTGGTGTTTTTGCTGTCCTGCCCCATGGCATAGACGCGGAAATAACCGTCGTCGCCGATTTTCCCGCCATAACGCATGCTGCCGCTTTGCGTGCGGTTGCCGTCTCCGGCGGCCACCAAGCCGCCTTGCGTGTCTTGCGCACGGCGGGTGATGATGTTGATCACGCCGTTGACCGCGTTGGCGCCCCACAGCGTGCCGCCGGGCCCGCTGATGACCTCGATGCGATCGATGTCTTCCAGCATGACGAATTGCGAATTCCAGAACACGCCGGAATAAAGGGGCGTATAGACCGTGCGCCCGTCGATCAGCACCAGCAGCTTGTTGCCGATGGCATTGTTGAAGCCGCGCGCGCTGATGGCGTATTGCCCGTTGGCCACTTCCGCCACTTGCAGGTTGGGCGCCAGCCGCAATGCGTCCGGCAAGGAGTTGGCGCCGGAGCGCCGGATGTCGTCGCTGGTGATGACGTAAATCGACGCCGGGGCATCGGACAATTTTTCGGCATGTTTGGATACAGAAGTCACCTCGATATTGCTCAGGTCTTCGATGGAGAGGGCCGTCAGATCCTGCTCCTGTATCGCCTCGCTGTCGGCGCCGTATGCCGTACCGGTCGCCAGCAGGACGCACATGACGGCAAGGCCGATTTGCGCCGACCTCGGCACGGTGCGCCTGGCGACGCCTCTCTCATGCCGTATTGTCGTTTTGATCTGTGCGGGTGGGTGCATGGAAGCCTTGAAATGCAATCATTACGGTGAACGATGCCGCCGGTCCAGCTCGCCCGCCTGTTTGCACAACAGACCAGCAAGTCCTGATGCTATTAAAATGGCAAATAGAGTCAACCTGTCATTGTTGACAGGGTGCGGTTATTCTAAAAAGAATACAAGATGAAGAGCGGTTTGCACCACAAATTGAGGTAAAAAAGTTGAATGTGTGGCGGCCGGTTTACGGGGGATGACACGATGCTGCGGTTATTCGTTTGGCGCGTGGGATTGCATGACTTTGCCATGCCATTTTCCGGCGTGTCGCAGGTGGTCCGCGCTGTTGCCGTTACTGCGGTGCCGGATGCGCCGCCATTCGGCTGCGGCGTGATCAACGTCCAGGGAAAAATCGTGCACGTCATCGACGTGCGAAAGCGGTTCCGGCTACCTGAGCGTGCGCTTGCACCGGCAGACCATTTCATCATTGTATGCACACCGCGGCGTACACTGGCGCTGTGGGTCGATGCCGCGCAAGGTGTCGTCGACTACGAGGACGAGGCGGTGAATCCGTTGCGAGCCCTATCTCCGGAGGCCGATTCGCAGGTGGGTGTTATCAAGCTGTTAAGCGGATTGGTACTGGTGCAGGATCTCGAGCAATGCCTGGCCGCCGGGGATACCCCGACGTTGGGCAACCCAATGGTTGGGGCAGGATAATGACGCCTGAGTTCGATGCGCTGCTGGAGGACTTTGGCGCTTTCGTCGAGGAGACGGTCGGACTGTCGTTTCCGCTGGCGCGGCGCAACGACTTGATGCGTGCCGTCGTGGATATGGCGCAACAGGAGCGGTTCGAGCGGGCAGAGGATTGCATGCGAGCAATGATGACATCCGCCGGGAACCAGCTCACCGCGCAAACGCTTGGGCGTTATCTTTCTACCGGGGAAACCTATTTTTTCCGCGACGCGGGGACATTCTCCGTTCTGAAGTCGGAAATTTTTCCGCGGCTGATTGCCGCCCGCCGCGAGAGCGGCCGCAAGACGCTGCGGATACTCAGCGCAGGTTGCTGCTCCGGCGAAGAGGCGTATTCCCTGTCCATCCTGGCGCACGAACTGCTTGGCATGGAACGATGGGATTTGCGCGTCGCGGGGATCGACATCAATCCCGCGTTCCTGCAATCGGCGCGCACAGGTGTGTACGGCGAATGGTCGTTTCGCGGTGTGCCGGCGTATCTCAAGTTGCGCCATTTCGAGCACCGCGGCGACGGCAGCTATGCCGTCACCGCAGAAGGCAGGCGCGATGTCGATTTTCGTTTCATGAATCTTGCCGTGGACGATTATGGCGCGCTCGACGATTTGGCGCCCTTCGACCTGGTGCTTTGCCAAAACGTCCTGATGTATTTCGGCGCCGAACCCTGGCGCCACGTGGCCGCCAAGATACACGGCTTGCTGGACGAAGATGGCTGGCTGTGCGTCGGCCCGGTCGAGAGCGATCGTTCGCTATATCCGGAGTATCGGCCTGTCGAACTGGGCGGCTTGACTTTCTACAGCAAGGGCGAGGCGCCTGTGCCGGGCCCCGCCTTGCCATACAGCGCATGAGGCTGCGATGCGAAGAAGAAACCGTTGCGTCATCATTATGGGAAAGGAGCGCGATTGATCATGCAGCCCAGCGGAAAGATTGTCGATTGGGACGAAGTGAAGCGGCGATTGTCCTTGACGGAACATCTGCTGGCAGACGATTTTTCGCCGTCTTTGCAAGCCCAGGCGCGTATCCTGGAAGAGCGCGCGCGGCTGCTTGCGCGCGAGCCGCAAGCGGAAGCGGATACCGAAGCGCGCGACATACTCGAATTTTCGATTGCCGGCGAGCAGTATGCGTTCGAGGCAGAATGGGTCCGCGAGATCGTCGTCTTGCGGGAATTGACGCCGCTGCCTTGCACGCCTTCGTTCGTGCGAGGGGTGATCAATATACGTGGACGAATCGTGTCCGCCGTGGATCTGCGCCGCTTCTGGGGATTGCCGGACCAGGGAATCGTTGATTTTCACCGGATTATCGTCTTGCGCGGCGTCGACATGGAATTCGGCGTACTCGCAGACAAGGTCGATGGCGTTGCGCCGCTTAGCCTGAGGGAACTCCGCCGCGAGGCGTCGGTTCGCCCCTCCGGCGTTCCCGTAGAACATATCCGTGGCATCATTGCCGGAAAAACGTCGCTGCTGGACGCCGGGAAGCTGTTGCGCGATCCGCGCATGATAATCGACCAGGAAATCGAGGCATGACGAAGCGCAATCGCGGGTCACGCCGAAAACCATGCTTACTCAGTGCATAGCAGGATGAAGACGGACGCCATTCGTTGCAACGCGCCGCTGCAGCTCTGCTGCGGCGCGCGGCGTTTGCTCGTCGCGGCATGGAGCGCCTTGCTTCTTGTGCCGTCTTGTTCGTGGGGCGCTGCCGACAACGGTTCGCTGGAGTACCCGATCAAGGCCGCCTATCTGTATAAATTCGGCAATTACGTCGAATGGCCGAAACCGGCTTTCCCCAATGCCGGCAGCCCATTCAATCTTTGCGTGGTCGGAGACGATCCGTTCGGCGCCTTGCTCGATAGCGCGGTGGAAGGGCAACGTGTCGGCGGCCGCGCGATCGTGTTGCGCCGCCTGAAATCGGTCAGCCACGATTCGGGCTGTCACATCCTGTATCTCGGGGTCGCCGATCCGCAGCGGGCCGGCCAGGTATTGGAGGCGGTGCGCGGCGAGTCGGTGCTGGTGGTATCCGATGCCGGTTCGGGCGCGTCGGGCATGATCCAATTCATGCTCAAGGACAATCGCGTGCGGTTCAATATCGACGACGACATGGCCAAGAGCAGTGGATTGGCGATCAGTTCCAAACTGTTGTCCCTGGCCGTGACGGTCAAATCGAAATCATCTGGGGAGGCACGCTAAATGCAATGGCTCACCGACATGCCCATTCGCGGGAAGCTGCTGCTGATCACGGTATTGTCGTGCGCGATCGTGCTGGTTTTGGCCGGGACAATGATCGTCGCGTTCCAGTTTTCCACTTACCGGGCGCAGAAATCGCTTGAAGCCGAAGCGCAGGCCCAGATCCTGGCGGCCAGCGCGGCGCCGTCACTGGTGTTCGACGACGCCAAGGCAACCCAGGACTATCTGAATGCCTTGAAGGTCAATAGTCAGATCGCCGAGGCGGCAATCTACAAGGGCGGCGCGCTGTTCGCCAGCTATGTGCCGGCCCCGCAGGAAAAGAAGCCGCTGCCGGTGCGGCTGGAATTTGCGGAAACGCATTTCGAAGGCGCCGATTTGCTGGCGTATGCGCCAATCAGGGAAGAGCAGCGACAGATCGGGTTCGTCTATCTGCGCCTCAGCACGGAACCGCTGATCGACAACGTCATGCGCAACGGCGGCATCATCCTGGCAGTGATGCTCGGTTCGCTGCTTCTGATGCTGCCGTTCTCCCTGCGCATGCACGCGATCATCGCCAAACCGATCCGCGACATTGCCGAGGCGGCGAGACAGGTCGCTGCGGGCGAAATCGCGACGCTCGACATTCACGGCAAGCGCAACGATGAAATCGGCTTGCTGGAGCAGCAATTCAACAAGATGGCGATGTCGCTGCAGGAAAAGGCTGCGCTGGCGAAGCGGATTTCCACCGGCGATCTCTCTGTTGTGGTCATACCGCAATCCGACAAGGACGTCCTTGGCAATGCCTTTGTATCGATGACCAGGGACTTGCAGGAAAAGGCCGAACTCGCCACGCAGATCGCCGACGGCAACCTGACCGTCGAAGTGCGGCCGCGCAGCGAGCAGGACGTTCTCGGCAGCGCCTTTGCGGTCATGGCGGATAACCTGCGGAAAATGAACCGTTCCGTCAGCGACGGCATCATGGTTCTGGCCGGGGCGGCCAGCGAAATTCTTGCGGGCACCAGCCAGTTGGCCGACAGCGCAACCAAAACCGCCACCTCGATCGCGCAAACCACGGCGACGGTCGAGGAGGTAAAGCAGACGACGCTATTGACGAACCAGAAGGCGAAGAACGTTTCCGATGCCGCGCAAAGGGCAACGCTGGTCTCGCACGAGGGACGCAAGGCGGTGGAGGAGTCGATCGACGGCATGTCGCAGATACGGCAGCAGATGGAACTGATTGCCGAGAGCATCGTCCGCCTGTCCGAGCAGAGCCAGACCATCGGCGAAATCATCGCGACCGTCAATGACCTGGCCGAGCAGTCGAATCTGCTTGCCGTCAATGCCTCCATCGAAGCGGCCAAGGCCGGCGAGCATGGCAAGGGATTCGCCGTGGTCGCGCAAGAGGTGAAGAGCCTCGCGGTGCAGTCGAGACAAGCCACCGGCCAGGTGCGCGGCATCCTGGGCGACATTCAAAAGGCGACCCGCAGCGCGGTCTCTGCCGCCGAGCAAGGCAGCCGGGTGGTCGAAGCCGGAGCGCGGCAATCGAAGAGCGCCGGCGAGGCGATTGCGCAACTGGCCGACAGCATTGCCGAAAGTGCCAACGCCGCGGCCCAGATCGCCGCCTCGACCCAGCAGCAACTGGCGGGCATGGATCAACTGGGCTATGCCATGGAAAGCATCCGTGTGGCAACGCGCCAGAATGCCGACAGCACGAAGCAGGCGGCGGCGGCGGCCAACGGCCTGCACGATCTTGGCCAGGAATTGAAGAAATTAATTGCGCACTATCGAACTTAGCAGGCTGTTGAAAAACGTAGGGGGCGGATCGAAATCGGGTCGCGCAGGTGTTTTTCAACAGTACTGCCAGTGACGGAAACGATTTTATCGACAGAAGAACATGGCAACCGACGAGCAAGCATTTTTCCGCCGTCTGCTGGCGACGTTCAAGCAGGAAGCCGACGATCACGTGAAAACGATGTCGGACTCGCTTCGTGCCATGGCCGATCCGCTCCAGGCGTCCCGGATTGCCGAGCTGACCGAAATCCTGTTTCGCGAAGCGCATAGCCTCAAGGGCGCGGCCCGGGCGGTTGACCTGGTGCAGGTGGAAGGGCTCTGCCACGGGCTGGAGACGGTATTGGCGCGTTTGCGCAATCGGGAAATTTTCATTTCCGCGCGGCTGTTCGACGTGCTGTACCAGGCGCTGGACCAGTTGGCGCAGGATATCGACAGCGCTGTCGCCGGCAACCCGGGCCAGGATCGCCCTGCGCTTCGGCAGGCGCTGCTCGCGCTTGCCGAGCCGGCGCAGCAGGAACCGTCTTCCAACGCGACACCGCCGCCGCTTGAATCGATTGCACCGATTGCACCGGTTGCGAGCCCCGAGCGCGCCGGCGAAACCGAAGATACGGTGCGCATCTCCACGGGAAAATTGGCGCGCATGTTCGAGCAGGTCGAGGAATTGATGGCGTTCAAATTCACCGCCGGCCGCGTCGCTGAAGATTTGCGTGATTTGCACGGCCTGCTGGGGGACTGGGAGCGGGAGTCGGGAAGGCTGGAGCAGGAATACGGCGCGATCCGCCGCGCCGCTTCACGAGGTGCCGGCGTCATGTCGCCGACGCGGCGCGACCTTGGGTCTGGTGCCGCGGATGTTGCGCAATACCGCTCGTTCGTGCGTACCGTGGCGGGCCGGCTGGTCCAACTGGAAATACGGGCGGAATCGGATCGGCATCTCCTTTCCACCATGCTCGATGCCTTGCAAGACGAGATGAAACAGGCCCTGATGCTGCCCTTCTCTGCGCTGTTCGAGGTCTTGCCGCGCATGGTGCGCGATCTCGCGCGCGAACGCGGCAAGGAAGTTGAATTGGTCGTACAGGGAGAAGCGGTCGAGATCGACCGGCGCATCCAGGAGCAGATCAAGGCGCCTTTGATCCATTTGATTCGCAACGCCGTCGATCATGGGCTTGAAACGCCCGGCGAGCGCCGACGCAGGAACAAGGCCGCGTCGGGGCGCATCCTGGTCGGCGTGCTGCCCAAGGAGGGAAACAAGGTCGAACTGAGCATCGCCGACGACGGGGCCGGACTCGATGTCGAGAAGATCAAGCGCAGCGCGTTCGCGCTCGGCATACGGACCGGGGAGCAATTGGCGCAGTTGACGTGGCGCGATGCGGCAGACCTGATTTTCGAATCGGGCCTGTCGACCAGCGCAACGCTCACCGACGTCTCGGGCCGTGGGCTTGGCATGGCCATCGTGCGCGAGAAGATCGAAAAGGTCGGCGGGACCATCGATGTCGATAACGTCGAATCGGGTGGCACATGCTTCAGGATAACGCTGCCGGCAACGCTGGCAACGTTCAGGGGATTGCTGGTGGAAGTGGCAGGCATGCAGTTTGTGCTCCCATCGCTCAATGTCGAAAGCGTGCGCAGGCTTGCCCGTACGGCGGACAAGGCGCCGTCGCAGACGATAGACGTGAACGGGACGGTACTGCCGCTGCGGCGCCTGCGCGATATATTGCACCTCGAAAGCAGGGCGGAGGAAGACGATGCCAGATACCGGCAGATCGTCGTGCTTGCCGGAGGAGGCGCGCGCGTGGCCGTCTCGGTGGATGAAATCGTCGGCGATCAGGAGATCGTGGTCAAGGGGCTGGGGCCGCAACTGGTTCGCGTGCCTAACGTGTCCGCCGTGACCCTGCTGGACGGCGGCAGGATCGTTCCGATACTGAACGTGCAGGACGTGATGAAAGCGGCCACGGCGCATAGCGGCGCCCCGGGTGTCGCCGTCGTCACACCGCGCCTCCGGTCCGTGCTGATCGTCGAGGACTCGGCGACGTCGCGCATTCGATTGCACGACATCCTCGAATCGGCGGGATATGTGGTGACAGCGGCGGCCGACGGCGTCGACGCACTGGTTGCGCTTGGAGAAAGACATGTCGACCTCGTGGTGTCCGATATCGAGATGCCGCGCATGGACGGTTTCACATTGACCGAGCGTATCCGGGCTGATCGCCGGCTGCGCGCGATGCCGATCGTGTTGGTGACGACCCTGGACTCCGCCGAAAGCCGGGAGCGCGGCCTTGCCGCCGGCGCCAATGCCTACATCGCGAAGGGCGGGTTCGATCAGGCCGATCTTCTAGAGACTATCAGGAGGCTGATTTGAATCAAGTTCAGACGTCATCGCGCATCCGCATCCTGCTGGTCGAAGACTCTCCGGTCATCCGGGAATTGCTGCTATACATCATCGACGCCGACTCGGCGATGGAGGTGGTCGCCACCGCTGCGGATGGAGAGCAAGCCGTAGCGTTTGCGCAACACCATAAACCGGACGTCGTGTTGATGGACATCCATCTGCCCAAGCTCGATGGATTTGCGGCGACGCGGCAAATCATGGAAACCTGCCCCACCCGGGTGGTGGTGATTACGGCGACATCGATTCCTGAACAGGTTGCGTCCACCTTCGAGGCGTTCGACTCCGGCGCCCTGACAGTGATGGCGAAGCCGCCCGGCCCCGGAAATCGCGATCACCGGCGGCTGGCCGACGAATTGCTGCAGACCGTGAAATTGATGTCGGAGGTGCGCGTCGTCAAACGATGGCCGCGCCTGCCGAACCAGGAAAGAGAGCCCACCGGGTATCTACATGACCTTGCGCCCGATGCAGATATCAGGCTGGTAGCCATCGGTGCTTCGACCGGTGGGCCGCCGGCCTTGCGCGAAATATTATCCCGCTTGCCGCGCACCTTTGCCGCACCGATACTGATCGTCCAGCACATTTCCACCGGCTTTGCCGCCGGCTTTGCCGAGTGGCTGGCGCACACGTCGGGCTACGATGTCCGGTTGGCAAGACAAGGGGAGGCGCTGCAGGCCGGCGTGGCCTATGTCGCGCCTGACGGACAGCAGATGGCCATATCCGGCGACGGCACCATCGTCTTGCAACATGGGGCGCCGGACAACGGTATGTGCCCGTCGGTGTCGTTCCTGTTTCGCTCGGTAGCGGCAGTTTCCGGAGCGCATGCCATCGGCATTTTGCTAACAGGCATGGGTTGCGACGGCGCGCTGGAATTGAAACAGATGCGGCAGGCCGGGGCCCTCACGATTGCGCAGAACCAGGAAAGCTCCACGGTCTTCGGCATGCCGGGAGAGGCCGTCAATATTGGGGCGGCGACCTACGTCCTGGCGCCGGAAGAAATTGCGGCCGCGTTGGTCGATATTGTGAAACCGCTGGAACGCTGAAATAGTCTCAGTTTTGATGGATAATTCCCGGGATGGGATTTGTTTTTGAATCGAGACTGTCTGCCATGGCCTCGGAGGCAACCGGCCGCGCCGTGCGCGCAACGCCAAGCCGGTTGATATGACAGGTTGATGCAGGGTAAGATGGCTTGGCGGGGGAAAGCCGGTTCTGGGCGATTTGCCGCAAATCAGGGGTGCAGTGTTGCTTGGCTGAGAATAGGTGACCGCGTGGCTAAAATCTTGATTGTTGATGATGAAGAGCGCAATCGCAAGCTCCTGGAAATCCTGATGACTGCCGATGGACACGAAGTGACTTCGGCGATCGACGGACAGACCGGCATGCGCGAAGCGACGTCGACGGCGCCGGACCTGATCATTCTCGACGTCATGATGCCCGGCATGGACGGCTTCGAAGTGGCCCGTTCGCTCAAGACGAATCCGCTCACGCAATCCATTCCCATTGTCGTGGCGTCGTCGCTCGATGACACCGCGTCCCGAAAGCGCATGATGGCGATCAAGGTCGACGCCTTCCTGATCAAGCCGATCGACCGCTGGGAGTTGTCGAGGCAGATTGCCGAGCTCTTGAACGCGCGGCGAGGCCTGCCGCCTTCCGGTTCCTCCGAATGACTTCGTGCCGGCGAAGAATCTGAACCTCAAATGGATGTCTCTCAAGGCAGCCTTCAGCAAACGGCCAATGTTCTGAACGTGGTGCGCCGCATCGGGCGCATCTGCGCGCGCGCCAAATCGCCGGACGGTTTATATGCCGACATTTGCATGGCGGCAACCCGAGACGGGACATTTCACTCCGCATGGCTAGGAATTGTGGCCCCCCAGTCGCCGGGCCTGAAAATGCTGGCGGCAGACGGCGTGGAAATCGTTTTTCCGGGCGCTGGCGGCGCGGGCGATTTTGCAGAGCAGGTGCGGTTGGCGCGCGAACCCCGTGTATATGCCCAGGCCGATCGTGGGTCCTGCATCGGCTTGCCGTTTCGCGAACAACAGCAAGTGATCGGCGTATTGCTATTGCAGACCGGATGCGCGACATTTTTCAGCCCGCATATCGTCGAATTGCTTGGGGAATTGGCGGAAGACATTGCCTTGGCGCTCAACAGCATTGTCATGGAGGAGCGCAGACTCGTCGCGGAGACCAAGCTCCACTACCTTGCGTTCTACGACTCCCGGACGGGTATGCCCAACCGGGCGCTGCTGGAGCAGCGGCTGGTCGAGATGGCGCAGCATGTGAAAGAACATGGCGGATTCCTGATATTGATCGACATCAGGCTCCAGCACATCAACCAGGCGTTGCAACTGCTGGGTAACGCCGGCATGGACGAAGTTCTGCAGGACCTGGCCTTGCGCTTCGAACTGTCTGGCGGCGTGGATACCCTGATTTCGCAATTGGCGCAGGATGAATTCTGCTTGGCCCTGCTTGAACCGGAAGATGCCAATGCGGCCATGCGCCTGGCAAAGGAAGTGCATTCCCTGCTGGCCGAGCCCGTCAGGCATGGGGACAGGGAGATATTCATCCAGGCCAGCGTCGGCGCCGCGGTCTATCCCATTCACGAGGCGGACATTCAATATTTGCTCAGGCGTGCGCGTGCCGCCGCCGAACGGTTCGGCGAAAACGGTGTCCAGCTGTATACGCCCGATCTTGACCGTGGTCTTGAGCAAAGACTGCAAATGCAGGCGGATTTGCATCACGCGTTGGAGCGAAACGAATTCCTGCTGCATTACCAGCCGCAACTGAATCTGAAAACGGGTGAGGTGGTCGGTGCCGAAGCCCTGCTTCGATGGCGCCATCCCGAAAGGGGAATCATTGCGCCCGCACTGTTCATTCCCCTGTTGGAAGAACTTGGGCTGATGCCCGAAATCGGGACCTGGGTGCTCAGGACGGCCTGTCGCGAAATCAAGCAATGGCAGGAGCAGGGCTTCGAGGGCTTGCGCGTAGCCGTGAACATGTCGGCGCAACAATTCCGCATGGCCGATCTGGTTGCCACGGTGAAATCGGCACTGGAGGATGCCCATCTCGAAGCGCAGTGCCTGGAACTGGAACTGACCGAGAGCCTGATCCTCGAGAGCGCCGAAAGAACCATCCAGACCATGCATGAGCTGAAAAAAATGGGTGTCGGCCTGTCTCTCGACGATTTCGGGACCGGATATTCGTCGCTCAGCTATCTGCATCATTATCCGGTCGACCGCATCAAGATAGACCAATCGTTCGTCCGCGACATGACGGAGCATGCCGGCAGCGCGGCGCTGGTGAAGAGCATCCTGTCGATGGCGGGCAATCTGGGGCTGACGACCATTGCCGAGGGCGTCGAGACGGTGGGACAATACGGTTACCTGCGCAAGCAGCTATGCCAGGAAATGCAGGGCTTCCTTTTCAGCCGTCCGGTTCCGTCTGGCGAATTCACGCAATTGATGCGCGACGGCCGGAAATTCGAAACCCTGGATGATGCGACGCAAGCTTCCTATACTGTATTGCTGGTGGACGATGAACTGAACTTCCTGTCGGCCATGCGGCGTGCCTTTCGCAACGAAAGCTGGAGATTGCTGACGGCATCGCAGGCCAGCGAAGGGCTCGACCTGCTGGCCCGACATAGTGTCGGTGTCGTCATTTCAGACCAGAGGATGGCGGGTGTATCGGGAACCGAATTCCTGCATCGGGTGAAGAGGATGTATCCGGACACGATACGCATATTGCTGACCGGTTACGCCGATTTCACGACGGTGATCGATGCCGTGAACCAGGGAGATTTGTACAAGGTGCTGAGCAAGCCGATCGACGACAATCTGCTGCGCGAGCACATCCGCGAGGCATTGCGGCGCTACGAGGTTTTTTACGAAAATCGCCGCATGGCGCAGCGCCTGGAGAGCTTGGGCGAAATGCAGCCGCCGACATAGCGCGCTGCAAGGCGGGTCGATGGAACGGGGACCGGAAGTCGCGAGCCAGGGGCAAGATCATGCAATTCGAAGATTTCAGTGCCGCACCGACCGCACCGGAGGCAGGTGCCGCTGCCACGCAAGGTGTCGAGGCGGGATCAACGGCGGAGCGGTTCGTGGCGATCTATCGCGCCATCCAGGCCGCGGTCAAGGGCGACTATAGTTCGACGCTGGCGATCGGCGGCAGCGATCAGCTCACAGCCATGGCCGGGAACGTCAACCGATTGCTTGAAAGCTTGCGGCGCAATGAGGCGGCGGGGAAGGAACAAGGGGCGGCGCAGGAAGAGGCAAAAGCAGCAACGGCGTATGCCGATCTGCTGAAGGCGAATACCCGCCTGGAATATCTCGTTGCCAATACGCCGGCCATCATTTATAGCAGCGTGCCAACGGGCGATTTCAAGATGAATTTCGTCAGCGCCAACGCGTTTCGGGTGCTGGGCTACCATCCCGAAGAAATGGTCGCCGATCCGAATTTCTGGTTCGAGCACATTCACCCGGACGATATTCCCACCATCTTCTCCAGCTTGGCCCTGGTCTTTTCAGAGGGAAGCCGCACCTACGAGTACCGCTTCAAGGCAAGCGACGGCCAATATTTATGGATGTACGACAGCCTCAGATTGATTCGCGACGCCGCCGGCGCACCGCTGGAAGTCGTGGGTTCGCTGACCGACATCACGATACGCAAGACGATGGAAGACACGCTGCAAAGAAAAGGGGAAGAGCAAAGCACGCTGATCGATAAACTGCAGCGAACCCAGGCGCAACTGCTGCAATCGGAAAAGATGGCCTCGATCGGGCAGCTCGCCGCCGGCGTGGCGCACGAAATCAACAACCCCGTCGGTTTCGTGAATTCCAACATGGGCGCGCTCAATCGATACGTCGACACGCTTTTCGAGGTCATTGACGGCTACGACAGGATTTTCTCGGAATGCCAGGATGGGCCGAAGGCTGCACGGGCCGTTGAAGAATTGAAGCAGCAGGCAGACCTGGAATTCCTGCGCGAGGACGTCGTGCAGTTGGTCAAGGAATCCATGGAGGGGTTGACCAGGGTGAAGGATATCGTCCAGTCGCTCAAGGATTTTTCGCATGTCGGCGAGACGGATTGGCAATTTGCCGACCTGCATCACGGGCTGGAAAGCACGTTGATGATCGCCAACAACGAGATCAAGTACAAGGCCGACATCGTGCGCGAATTCGGACAACTGCCGCTGGTGAATTGCCTGGCGTCGCAACTGAACCAGGTGTTCATGAACCTGATCGTCAATGCGTCGCACGCCATCAGGAACCGCGGCATCATCACCGTGCGAACCGGCTGCGCCGACGACTGGATCTGGATCGAGGTCGAGGATACGGGCGAAGGGATACCGCCGGAAAATCTCTCGCGCATCTTCGAGCCGTTTTTCACCACCAAGCCGGTGGGGAAGGGCACGGGGCTGGGCTTGTCCCTGTCCTACAACATCGTCTCCAAGCACAACGGCCAGATCGACGTCAGAAGCGAGGTCGGGAAGGGCACCTGCTTCACGGTCCGGCTTCCGGCCGACGGCAAGGGTGGGTAAAACTCATTCGTCCAGGTGCACCGAGCCGTCCGGTCCCCAGTTGACACGGGTGATGCCGGGCTCCTGCTCTTCCAGCCTTCTGGCTTCCTGCTCCTGCGGCGTCGTCTTGCCGAGTTGCGTCCGCAACTCTTCCACCAGGCGCAGGTCTTCGCGCATCTGGTCGCGCCGCTCCAGCGCCAATTGCACGATCTCGCCGATTTCCTCGGGAAGCCAGGGCTTGGCGATATAGCGGAAGACTTCCGCGTCGTTGATGGCGCTCATTACCGCCTCGAATTCGGTCGACGCGCTCAAGATCATGCGCACCGAATCGCCCTGGATGGCGCGGTAGGCGCGCAGGAATTCGACGCCGTTCATTTCCGGCATGCGGAAGTCGGAAATGACGATGTCGAAAGCCACTTCCCTGCTGCGTTCCAGTGCCACGTTCGGATCGGTATGGATTTCGACGCGCAAATCATCCTTGATGCCGCATTGCCGAATTGCCCGCTGCAACGCATGAAGGACATTGATTTCGTCGTCGACGAGAAGAAATCGTCTCATTCGGCCACCCGTTCATGTTTGATGTAAATCGTCAGTGTGGTACCCGTGGTCGAGGATTCGAAGTCGCGTATCTGCCTGATCATCCTCTCCTCCAGGGTGTGGCCGGCCGACAGAAGCAGGAAGCCGTCGCGCGTCACCAAGTCGCGTGCGATGAGCATTCCCGGCTTCAAATCGGCGGTCGTCAACTGCAGTTCGGCGCCATTGTCGGCAGCCGCTTTCGCGCCCGGCTTGTCGGCCGTCACGCCGTTGAGCGCTTCGTTGAAAGCGTTGACCACGGCAGGATCGTAGCGCTTTCCGCCGTTTTGCAGGATCAGCGCCTGCGCCTCTTCAGGGCGCAGCTTGCGCGGCGCCAGCGTCCCGGCCTGCAGGTTGAAATAGTCGCTCGACAGGGCGAGAATCCGCGCCCCGATCGGTATGTTGAATCCCGAGATGTGATCGGGATAGCCCTCGCCGTCGAAACGTTCTTGCTGCCAGCGAATGATCTTCGCCACGTCGCGCAAGTCGTCCAGCGGCATCAGCAACTGCTCGCCGCGCACCGGGAATTTGCGATAAAGCGCCAGATTTTCGGTGCTCATGGTGGAGACAGGCATGGCGAGCAGATCGTCGGAGAACGCCACCTTGCCGATGTTGTGCAGCAGTCCCGCGACGAACACGCCCTGCGTTTCATCCGCGTCCAGATTCATTTTTGCCGCCATGCGGCGTGCCAGGTCCGCCACGCGCCGCGAATGCCCGGCCAGGCTGCCGTTGCGCATTTCGATCATGCCGGAAAATATCTTGATCGATGTCAGGAAGCTGTCCTTCAGTTTGTCGTTCGCCGTGGTCAACGACGCCAGGGCCGTCTTCAATTCGGCGGTGCGCTCCTGTACCTTGCCTTCCAGGCCGGTATTGAGTTCCCTCAATTGCTCGTTCTGTTCGCGTGTGAGCGCTTCGAGCCGCTGCTTTTCCCGTTCCAGCTCCTTGCGTTCGAGCGCATGGCGCACGATCAACAGGATGTCGTTGTCGTTCCACGGCTTGGTGACGTAGCGGTATATCTCGCCGCGATTGATTGCATCGAGAATGGATTGGATATCGGCGTAACCGGTCAGCAGTAACCGTATCGTCTCGGGCCACTTGGCGCGTACCCGTTCCAGAAACTGCGCGCCATCCATCTCGGGCATGCGCATGTCGGAAATGACGATGTCGACGCTTTCCGATTCGAGTATTGCCAGGCCGGCTTCCCCGCCCGGCGCCAGCAGTACGTCATACCCTTCGCCGCGCAACAGGCGGCGCAATGACGACAGGATATTGGGCTCGTCGTCCACGCACAAAACCCTGGCGTGGCTTTGGGACTTGTCGGCGAGCGCGGGTATCGAGCTCATGATGCTCTGGCCTCCTGTGCCTTCTGCGCATCGTCGCCTTTTGCCGGTATGTGCTTGACCGGCAAGACGATGCGGAAGCAGGTGCCCCGCCCGGGTTCGCTCTCCACGTCGATCTGGCCATTGTGCTTCTGTATGATGCCGTACGAAAGCGACAGCCCAAGGCCTGTCCCTTGTCCTACCGGCTTGGTGGTGAAGAAGGGGTCGAAAATGCGCGAGAGGTTCTCTTTCGAAATGCCGCCGCCGGTATCGGAGATTTCCAGCAGCACGTTTGCTCCCTGGTTCTCGGTGCGTATCGTAATCGTGCCGCGCTTGGGCCCGATGGCATGCGCGGCGTTGACCAGCATGTTCATGACGACCTGATTGATTTGCGACGGCAGGCATTCGATGTCCGGAATGTTGCCGTATTGCTTGACCACGTCGGCCTTGTACTTGACCTCGTTGCTGACGATATTGAGCGTCGAATCGATCCCTTGATGCAGGTTGGCCCATTGCCAATCCTGGCTGCCATGTACGCGCGAGAAATCCTTCAGGTCCTGCACGATTTTTCGCACCCTGACAATTCCTTCCTTGGATTCGCCCATCAAGAGCGGAATATCCTCTTTCAGGAAATCCAGTTCAACCTTCTCGCGCATGGCCTCCAGGCTGGCCCGGATGTCCGGTTCCTTGATCGACGTCTCGGCATTTTCATAGGCGGAAAGCATGTCGAACAGATTGTCGATGTAGGTGGACAGCGTGTTGAAATTGGAGAAGATGTAGCCGATCGGATTGTTGATCTCGTGTGCCACGCCGGCCGCCAATTGCCCGATCGATGCCAGCTTTTCCGATTGCATCAATTGTTCCTGCGCCATGGAAAGCTTTGCGTTGAGCTCGGTCAATTCGGCATTGCGGCGCAGCAGCTCCGCTTCGGCCACTTCACGTTGTCCGATGTCGTCCTCCAGCCGGGAATTGGCCAGGGCCAGTTGCTCGGTGCGCTGGGTGATCAATTGTTCAAGATTGATTTGCGCCTGATAAGAGCCGATCTCCGCCTGTTTGCGGTGGGTGATGTCCTGGAACACTTCGATCGCCGCGACCACGCTCCCTTCGGCGTCGCGCAGGGGCGCGGCGCTCGCATGCAGCCACAAGCCCTTTTCGCCGAGAGCGGGAAAGAAATCCTCCCCCTCCAATGCGCCGGGTATCAAAGGGGAGGGGCGGATTTTCTCCAAATAGGATTGCCCCGCCGTTTGCTCCATGGCGTGGTCGACGATCAAGTCGGCCAGAACAGGTCGTCGCTCGCGATAAAAAACCTGCCACTGATTGCTGGTACCTATCATTTCCGCCGCGCTTCTGCCCAGCATGTGTCCGCAGGCCTTGTTCCAATGGGTGATGACATGCGCTTTGTCGATGATGAACGTAGGAAAGGGGCTACTGTCGGAAAATTCAAACGATGAAAGAAATTCCGTCGAGTCCGGAAGAGCGCTGTGCGCCATCCGCGGCTGCTTTTCGTCTTGTTCGGCCATGGTCATCCTTGCATCGTCAGTAAGATTTGGCACGCTTCTTCGAATTGGGCTTCGGTTTCGCGAAAGATGCCGTCGGCTATATCTTGCGACAGGGCCAGAGTGTTCCAGGTATCGGCAGAAACCGGCGGCACGATGTCGTCGTCGATGCCCGACAGATCCAGGCCGTGTGCGATGGCGTCGGCGATATGGACCAGGCCTGCCAAGGACGGCGCCGGGCCATGCGCCTTGTCGTGATGCGCTTCGATTGCCTTTTGCATCAGCGGCGGAAATTTCCAATGCGCGGCCAGGGCGCTTCCGACGATGGTGTGCGGCACGCCAAGCACCTCCATTTCGGCATCGAGCAGGCAGCAGTCTTGCCGCGCTCGGTGGGCGAGCACCTCCGCATACTGCTGGGGCGAGCAGGTGACAAGCACCAGCCGGCCGATGTCGTGCAGCAAGCCGATCATGAATGCATAATCCTGATTCAGGTGCAATTGCTTTGCCAGCAGCTTGGCGCAGACGGCAGCGGCGACGGAATGCCGCCAGAAGGCGAGGAAATCGAAGTCGGACGATTTATTGCCCGAGAAACTACTGATCACGGCCGCCGTCGTGACCAGCGTGCGCACGCCATTGAAGCCCAGAATGGCGATGGCTTGCTGTATGGACGTCACCTTGCTTTGCATGCCATAGAAGGAGGAATTGGCCAGACGCAGCGTCTTGGCCGTCAGCGCCTGGTCGCGCGAGAGTTTTTCCGCCAGTTCGCTTCCGCCGGCGTCCTCCTGGTCCATGGTGCTCATTAACTCGATCACGATGACGGGCAGCGCCGGCAGTTCGCGCACGCTCTTGACGACCTCGCTCATGATCAGGCGTGTCATGGCGCTTCTCCGGTGCGGTAGCGCCGGATGCACAGGCGCAGCGACTCGCTGCCGGCCGAGCCGTCGGCGCGCCGGAACAGGACGGCGAGCCTCTGCTCCGCCCGTTCCCTTTCCTTCGCCAATTCTTCGTCCGACACGCCGCTGTCGACGACGGTGAGGCGTTCGACGCCTCGCCTGTGCAGGGATTGCAGTACGGATTGCGTCAGTTCGGCCCCCTTGGGCAGCAGGGTGCCGCCGTGTGCATCGAGCAAGGCGTTGGCCAGCACCATCCCGGCTTCGGCATCGTCGAGGAATATGTCGAGCTGGCGCGCAATCATGGCAGGGCCTTGAAGGGGGAAATCGTCATCAGTTTTCCTCGCGACTGGGAGCCGCGTCCCATTCTGCGCGCCACTACCTCGTAGAAGCGCCGATCTATTTCTATCGTGCATTGCATACCGCGTGCGCCATTGTTGGTTGCGTGCTCCAGGTCGGGGATCAAATGGCCGACGTCGCAGCCGAGGATGGAAGGCGTGCCTTCAAACAGCGCTTGCGCCTCGTCGTTGGCGAAGACGATCATGTCGGAATCGTCGACGCCGATGACCGCGAGCGGAATCTGCTGCAGCGCCTCGCGCACGATGTCCAGGCTGACTTCGTCGCGGATGATCTGCTGCTGCTTTTGCTGCAGCAGCTCCTCCAGTCGTCGATTGGCTTGCGCCAGTTCCTGGTTGGCGGTCGACACCACGAGATTGAGACGCCGATTTTCGTCTGCCATGCCTTTGTGGCGAAACGCTTCGTCGATGTGCTCCAGCAATTGCTCGTCGTCCCAGGGCTTGGTAAGGAATTTATAGATTGCACCTTGATTGACGGCGTCCGTCACCGAATCCAGTTCGGTGTAGCCGGATAGCACGATGCGCACCGTGTCCGGATAGAGTTCCTTCGCCTTGCCGAGGAATTCGACCCCGGTCATGCCGGGCATGCGCTGGTCCGATATGATGACGTCCACGGGATTGTCGGCAAGCACATCGAGGCCGCCCTGGCCGCTGTTGGCAGTCAGGATGCGGAAATCCTGCGTGCGCAACAAGCGTTTGAGGGCACTGACGATATTGCCCTCGTCGTCCACCAGCAATAGGGTTCTGCGTGGCTTTTGCAGGCGCAGCAGTTTCTCCGGCAGAGCGTGTTTTTTGCGCATCAGTTCTTCCAGCTCCACCGCAGTGAGCGCACCGCTGAAAAAGAATCCCTGCATTTCGTCGCACATGTTCTGGGACAGGAAGCTGCACTGCGCCTCCGTCTCCACGCCTTCGGCAACGACGCGGATGCCGAGGCTGTGGGCCATCGAAATAATGGCCTTCGAGATCGCCGTGTCTTCGCCGTTTTCAGGGACGTGCTTGATGAAGGATCTGTCGATCTTCACCTTGGCGAAAGGCAGGCGCTTGAGATGGCTGAGTGAGGAAAATCCGGTGCCGAAATCGTCCAGCGTGAGATCGAAGCCCAGGCCCTTGAGTTTTTCCAGATTGGCGACCGCAATCGAACCGCCTTGCACCAAGGCAGTTTCGGTGATTTCAATGCAGACCCTGTCCGGCGCCACCTGCATTTCCTGCAAGTGGCGCGCCAGATTCTCCGCGTAAAGCGGATTTTGCAACTGTGCCTGGGAAATGTTGATCGCAACCGAAAAACGAAACAGGCCTTGTTCCGCCCATAGTTGCAAATCCCTGCACGTCTGGCGCAAGACCCAGTCGCCCAGATCGGAAATCAAGCCCGACTCTTCCGCTATCTCGATAAGATAGGACGTCGAAATGCCCTTGGCCTCCTGCTCCTTCCAGCGAACCAGTGCTTCTGCGCCGCAGATTTTTCCGCTTTGCAAATCGATGAGAGGTTGATACAACAGGCTGAGCCGTTCGCCATGGATGGCTGCGCGCAACGCTTCCGCCGTTTTCTTGCGGTGCTCGGCCTGGCGAATCAGTTCGTTCGAGATGAATTGGCAACGACCGGGCCCCGCTTTTTTCGCTTGCTCCAGCGCAAGATCGGCGCAATTGAACAAGGTGAGCGCATCGCCGGCATCCGAGGGGAACAGCGCCACCCCTACGCAACAGCTCAAATTGATCTGCCGCTGCAGAACGGACAAGGTTTCGCCGATCGCATTGCCGATCCGTTCGCCTATTCGCTCGATATCCGCCTTGCTGCCGGCATTATCTATATAAACGGCGAACTCGTCCGCGCCGAGATGCCCCAAGATTGCAGTTCCCCCGAGGCAATCTTTCAACCTGCTGGCGACCTGATGCAGCACGATGTCACCTGCTTGCTGGTTCAAGGTCCGGTTGATCTGCTTGAAACGATCCAGGCCAATGAACAATAAGGCCGCCTGGCCCGAGTTTGCTGAAACCTCCGGAAGCGATTGCTCCAGACGTTCGCGAAAGTTGCGTCGCGAGAGCAGACCGGTCGACGAATTTTGATCGACATCAAAACGATCAACATACATCGGCGCCAAGTCAGGCGCTTGTTTGGCGAGTTGGCGCTCCATTGAGGACTCTCGATCTATTCCCGATGAATGTTGATGCCCCACTTACCCAGTATGAGTATAGGTTAACCTTGGTCGAGGGGAAGGAGCGACTGTCAATTTTGACAGGTTGTGCGTTATCGCTCAATCGAATTGATCGCACTTTTGAGGTGAATTGGCAACGGGAAAATGGAAATGCTGCGGAGAATCAATAGCTTGCTAAATGAGGTCGACGTTCAGGAAATTGCCCTCGTAAAACGATGGCTGAAATATTTTTCGGTTTTTATTTGCCGGTTTGAGAACATTCCGGATTGGTCAAGTGAGGATCTGTTGCCTTCCCGAATTTTCCGGCAATGACTTTACCGATTGCAACGATGAATTAGTCGAGCTTGGCGCGGTGGCCATTTGGCGAGACTTGCATTCAGGCATGCATACTTTCAGACGGTGGTTCCGCGAAATACGGGATCGTGCGCCATTGCCACCACTGCGGCGCAATATCTCCTGCCTTTGCACCGCTTCCGTGTCAATCCGGCATCTTGGACCGCATCGATTTGATCTGGCTTCGATGGGTTTTCTTTTCAAGCCGCCTTCTTTGCGCGCCAAGCGTCGGTTTTGTAGGTCGCCGCGCACGCTGTACCGTGACGACGCTTGCCACAATTTCCTGCAAGCGCTGCCAGGCATCTTCCTTGTTTCGCTCCTGGCTGCGGTGCGCCTGCGCCTTGATGACAACCATGCCATCCTTTGTAACGCGCTGATCGCGTAGCTTGAGCAATCTTTCCTTCAGGGGAAGGGGGAGGGACGAATTGCGGATATCGAAGCGCAAGTGAATTGCACTGGAAACCTTGTTGACGTTTTGACCGCCCGCGCCTTGAGCGCGAATGGCGGTAAATTCAATCTCATTTTCAGGGATGGCAGGAAACGCTGCCTTGATCACACTCAGATCCACGACTCACGAATCTGGGGGTGATCGTGAACGCTGCGTTCCAAGCGCATCAGCCCGGGTGGCAGTTTGGCGCGCACGTCGTTCAAGGTGTCGCCGACTACATAGTCGGCAGTTTCAACGTCGAGCAGGTAACGCCTGGCGACGTACTGATTTGGAAATTCAGGGGTGTCTTCGTAGACGACCCACATCGACAGGTCGTCGTCCTGTTCGTCATTGTTCAAATGAATCTGTTCGCCTTTCATATTGCTTTCCCTTCCGCTACGGTGCTGAATTACGACTCTGTTGCTCTTAGTATATCAATGAGCGCAGGATCGAGCCAAAAATAAATGCGCTTTGTTCGTTGGCCTGGTCCCCGTGTCTGAATCCTGCCCGGAGCGTTACGCTTCAGGCATGGAGCGACCACGCCATGCGACTGCGGCATTGAAGCGTCAAGGTGTCCCCCTATTGCGCCGGATGTTTTCATTCGACTTATCAGCTTGTGTCGGCCGCCGATGCGGGTGAGCCGGGGTTCGCCCTTGCAAAGAATTCAAAGAAATAGTTAGGTACTTTGCGATTTTTCGTGTATGGTTCGTAGTTAGCACTTGTATCAAGCTGTATAGTCATTGTCGGTCTCCTTCCCGCCTTGCTCGTTATCGAGCAGTCTTGTTTGAATTTCCTTCAGTTACGTTCCCCTTGATTTTGGGTGCCATCCGGGCTTAGTCCCATAACGTCAATTGTATAAAGGAAATATCATGAGCAATCAAACCGGCACTGTAAAATGGTTCAACGATTCCAAGGGCTTTGGATTCATCACACCTGATGGCGGTGGCAGCGACTTGTTCGCGCACTTTCAAGACATCCAGGGCGACGGCTTCAAGTCGCTGGCGGAAAACCAGCGCGTTTCGTTCGAGCGCAGCACTGGCCCGAAGGGCGAAAAGGCAAGTAACATTCGCCCCATCTAATTGATAACCGGTCATCAAACATGATGGCCGGCGCAATAAGGTTACCGGAAAATTTCACGACCGTTTCCACCGTCGAGGGCACCATGCAGATAGCATGGGTTTTCATACGGTGGATGCACTGGGGCACCACGCAGATAGCATGGGTTCCGGGCGGTCGCGTTTAGCCGAACATGGAAGCTCGCTTCGGCGGGCTTTTTTGCGCAACGCTTTCATGTGATGGAAGCGTTGCGGTCTGCATGCAAACCGAAGTGCAAGACGCTCGACATCCGCAGGTAAACGTTCCAGGAGCCCAAATGGCCAAAGAAGAATTGATCGAAATGCAGGGAAAAGTCGACGAAATCCTGCCGGATTCGCGTTTTCGCGTCACGCTGGACAACGGTCACACGATCATTGCCTATACAGGCGGCAAGATGCGCAAGCACAACATCCGGATCATCGCCGGCGACAGCGTGACGTTGGAAATGTCGCCCTACGATCTGACCAAGGGGCGCATCACGTTCCGGCATCTTCCGGCGCGAACCGGAGGGGCACCCTCGCACACCGCACGGCGCACTTATCGCTGATTGTTGATTTGCAGCCAAACGAGCAGGGTGGATGTCAACGAATCACAAAAGCACTTGCTGAACGGTTGAAATGCGCCAGAAAAACAAAAAACCCGCGCCAGCCCTGAGCTAGACGCGGGTTTTTGTACTTTACTGGACTTCTTTGGACCTTCTTTCGGTCTTCCGAAGAGTGTTCGGTGGGATAGGTGGCGTTGTATGATTCGTTGGAAACCTCTTATCGCGAAGGCATTCGCGCCGAGCACGAATCTTGTGAGCTAATGGCGGCTAACTGGTGTAAAGCGGCCAACGCTGACATCCCAAGCGACAGACCGCAAAACCCTCTAGGACTAAACCGCTCGCGCGGTAGCGTCTCTCCGATCCACCGCCGGAACATGGTTGTGACGAAGAACGAGCTGTTTCCTATGTTGGGAAATGAGGCATTCCGCCTCACCTTCCCACAGGAGCAGGATCATGACTCAAACGACGTCTACCATCAGTCCGTTGCGCCAGCGCATGCTCGACGACATGCGGATGCGCAA
>OUWB010003058.1_pt2 | contig 41041 bp, 40 predicted proteins | sample 1779821 | NCBI WGS metagenome assembly OUWB01 (sample SAMEA3914806, study PRJEB12502) | metagenome | biome: forest; material: soil | place: Canada | collected 2011-08-03 | depth 0.1 m
GCCTCGGGCCGCTTCGGCGTCACCGCGGAATATCTCAACCAGTGCCAGGAGATCGAGATCAAGGTCGCCCAGGGCGCGAAGCCCGGCGAAGGCGGGCAATTGCCCGGCTTCAAGGTGACCGAGTTCATCGCCCGCATGCGTCACTCGACGCCGGGCGTGGGCTTGATCTCGCCACCGCCGCACCACGACATCTATTCGATCGAAGACCTGGCGCAGCTCATCTATGACCTGAAGCAGATCAACCCGACCGCCCGCGTCACCGTGAAACTGGTGTCGCAATCGGGCATCGGCGCGGTCGCCGCCGGCGTGGCGAAGGCCAAGGCCGACACGATCCTGGTCGCCGGCAATGTCGGCGGCACGGGCGCGTCGCCGCTCTCGTCGATCAAGTTCGCCGGCCTGCCGTTCGAACTGGGCCTATCGGAAGCACATCAGGTGCTGACGCTCAACAATCTGCGCGGCCAGGTGCGGCTGCGCGCCGACGGCGGCATGCGCACCGGCCGCGACATCGTCGTCGCCGCCATGCTGGGCGCCGAGGAGTTCGGCATCGGCACGGCGTCGCTGATCGCCATGGGCTGTCTCTTGGTGCGTCAGTGCCAATCGAACACCTGCCCGGTCGGGGTCTGCGTCCAGGACGAACGCCTGCGCGCCAAGTTCACCGGCACGCCGGAAAAGGTCATCGAGCTGTTCACCTTCATCGCGCTTGAAGTGCGTGAAATCCTGGCCTCGCTGGGCCTGCGCAGCCTTCAGGAAGCCGTCGGCCGCACCGACCTGTTGCGTCAGGTGTCGCGTGGCGGCGCCCTGTTGGACGATCTCGACCTCAACCCCTTGCTGGTCCGCGTCGAGGCCGATCCGACGGCGCCGGTGACCCTGGTCACCGAACGCAATGTGGTCGCCGATACGCTCGACGCCCAGATCGTCCGCGACGCCGGGCCGTTGCTGGAACGCGGCGAGAAGATGCAGTTGACCTACGACGTGCGCAACACCATGCGCGCGGTGGGCACGCGGACCTCGTCGGAGCTGGTGCGCAAGTACAAGAACACGCTGGCCGAAGATCACCTGACTCTGGAACTGCACGGTTCGGCCGGCCAGTCGATGGGGGCGTTCGCCGTCAAGGGCCTGCTGATCAATCTGGTCGGCGAAGCCAATGACTATGTCGGCAAGGGCCTGTCGGGCGCGACCATCGTCGTCCGTCCCAAGGTCTGGCAAGAGAACCAGGCGCTGGCCGGCAACACCATCCTCTATGGCGCGACCTCGGGCCAATTGTTCGTCGCCGGTTCGGTCGGCGAGCGTTTCGCCGTGCGCAATTCGGGCGCGGTGACGGTGGTCGAAGGCGTCGGCGCCCACGGCTGCGAATATATGACCGGCGGCCAGGTGGTGATCCTCGGCCCGACGGGCAGCAACTTCGCGGCCGGCATGACCGGCGGCGTCGCCTATGTCTACGACCCGTCGCGCCAGTTGGCCTCCTACGTCAATGGCGAGGGCGTGACCTTGCGCCCGGTGCCCGACGCCAATGCCGGCACGCTGAAGCTGTTGATCGAACAGCATCTGAAGCGCACCTTCTCGCCCAAGGCCGAAGCCATTCTCGACGACTGGGACAACAGCCTGAAGGCCTTTGTCGAGGTCATGCCGAATGAGATACTGGCGTTGCAGCATAAGAAGCAGGCCAAGATAGCTTAAGGAAAAGGCGGCTCCGCAAGGGGCCGCCTTTTCTTTTACAGCGCGACTTTCGTTCGTGGGTATTGGGATAGTCAGCGAGGCGAGACGGTGGAGCGATTGGTCTTTAAACAAATGTCCGCGAGGCTGGACATTTCCCATGGTGAGCGTGGAAACGATATTGTCGCCACTTTTGAAGTGCAGGGGGCGTCCTACCCCTGGCTTGAGAGCGAAGTGATACCAGGCGCACGCGCCGCCAATGTCTACCTTAAAATCGATAGGCTTACAGAACGCAAACGGGAAGGACTTCTCAAATGCTCCTCTGAAGTTGAGCCTGTATTCGGCTCTATCGCCTGTGCTGAAAGGCTCGATTATGAGGGCGAAAGTCTCGGAAGAGCGGTATATCTGTCCTACCATTTACCCGATACTGAATTCGACCTCTTATAGAAGACGTCGGCGCTAAAACGTTCAAATACCTCTATGACTTCGGCGACGCCTGGTATCACACCGTCAAGGTCGAGAAGTTCTTCGACGAGAAGCCGCTCATCGATCTGCCGTTCCTGCTGGAATGTGCTGGACACTGCCCACCGGAAGACGTCGGCGGGCCCGATGGCTACGCCAACCTCCTGGCTGCCTATTACGACCCAAACCACCTCAACTATGCCCAGGTCAGGGAATGGCATCCAGAGCCTATCAATCCGACCGACCCGAGGATGCCAGAGTTGGAGGCTGCGCTCGAAAAGCTACAAAAGGCCTGGGCCAAGAAGACAACCGCAAAGACCAACCTCCGGCCCGTCAAGAACTGAATGGGCGGTCTACGCCGTAGGCGTACGTTACATATCTTTTGTTCTTAACGACTGGTCGATGTGTGACCGCGCGACGAGGCATTGGATGTCAAGCAATATTCTGAGTTTGATGCGGCTTCTGGTTCAAAACCAGCAGCATCGTCGCATAAAAGCTCAAAACCAAAAGAAATTCCAACGCCCGCAACAAACCAGAAGACATTATTGAGTAACTAAACAATAAATCCGCCAATGCATAAAAATGAAGCAAAAATATTGCCGCGTTAAATAGCACAAATGACAGTGTGCAAGTCCATATAGATTTTACTTTTCTAACAATGTATACATTTGCAACAAAGAAAATTAAAGATAATACGATAAATATGACGGCGACGGGATCGGATACGTCATCCCGCCTGTATATAAAATTGATAGGGACCGTAAAAAAAGTTGCATTATACAGGTCTTCAATCATGCCAAAGTATGGCAATTTGTCAATCACCGCCTTTAAAAAACAAAAAGAAAATACCAGGGCAATTTGAATCGCTGCTACACATGCCAATAGAAAGTATATAGCTCTTTTAGCGTTTTCTTTCATGTCAATTCTCTATTATTACGGCGCCAAATCTTATAGCGCCGTAGAACATTTGCTTTGCCTGGTTGGATTCCGGACTGTGCACATCATTTAAAACTCTGACGCAGCTCTGCTCCTGCTGTTGCGTCATATAAGCGATTTCACGTCCGCCGACCATCTTTGTCTTGATGTTCCCGATGCCGGCAGCATCAGACATTGCGAATATGTTTCCGCGATTTGACTGATTAGTTTGTCTAATGATTACGGCCCTGAAGATATATAACGTCGGCAAGGCGCCCGAACGGCCCCCAAAAAGGGAGCAGAGTCATTTCATAGGGAAGACCGGCCTCTGAAGAGAGGCTCAAAGTCAATAAATTACTTCCAATCCTTTCCTTGCTTTGCCTCGGTATAAGGCAATTGGCTCTACGCCGCGTCCGCAATGTCGAGCCGTACAGTCAACCCAGCCACAGCGGCCAAATTTATCAAAGCATCCAAGCTGAAATTGGTGATCCGACCGCGAAGCAGATCATTGAGGCGCGGCTGGGTAACTCCGAGACGTTGAGCCGCCTCGGCCTGCGTGACGTTCCAGCCGCGCACCCGCCGCTCGATGGCGATCAAAAGACTGGAGCGCATGGTCATGTTCGCCGCTTCGGCCGGCGTATTTTCCAGCGCATCCCAGACGTTCGCATAGCTCTGACGTTCCATCCTATTGGTCTCCGTTAAATACCGCGCAGCCGATCTCTAGCCAAATCCAGATCGTAGTAATCGAGGAGACGCGCATCCTCGATACCAAGCCGATTCCGAAGGACCACGTCCCTGGATAAACGTAAGGGTCGTCCGTCACTTCTGGAATAGGCGGGCGGCATTCGCGGCGCGCGCCAGAAGGTGCGCCCTTCGGCGTTCATGCGACCAGCCCTCGCGCTCGAACATCTCGAACATGGCGACCTGTTCTTCGCTCAGCGGATTGCCCGCGATCTCCTGCAATTTCATAGCTTCGAGCCGGCGCTGGCGGGCGTCGGCTATTTCCTCAGGTGTCAGGCGGGCGTGTTCGAGCATAGGCGGATCATAGCATAAACAGGCTAAAAACCCCAATATTTCGGTATGGCCGGCTCCACCGGCGTGATACGAATTCCCCAATAAGGCGATGGAATTCACCCATCCGGAGGCACCCCATGACGCGATACGCCAGCATTCTCGAAACCGTCGGCCGCACGCCGGTCGTCAAGATCAACCGCCTGGCGCCCGAGGGCGTCAATCTGTGGGTCAAGGTCGAGGCCTTCAATCCCCTGGGCTCGGTCAAGGACCGCCTGGCGCTGGGCGTCATCGAGGCGGCGGAAAAGTCCGGCGCGCTGAAACCCGGCCAGACGGTCATCGAAGCGACCAGCGGCAATACCGGCATCGGCCTCGCCATGGTCTGCGCCGCCAAGGGCTATCCGCTGGTCATCGTCATGGCCGACAGCTTCAGCATCGAACGCCGCCGGCTGATGCGCTATCTCGGCGCCAAGGTGGTGCTGACGCCGGCGGCGATGCGCGCCACCGGCATGGTGACCAAGACCATCGAGCTGGCGGAAAAGCACGGCTGGTACTATACGCGCCAGTTCGAGAACGAGGCCAATCCCGACATGCACGCCCGCACCACGGCGCGCGAGATCGTCGAGGATTTCGCCGGCGATCGCCTCGATTACTGGGTGACGGGTTACGGCACTGGCGGCACCCTGAACGGCGTGTCGCGCGTCCTGCGCCAGGAAAGGCCGGACACCAGGATCGTCGTCTGCGAGCCCGCCGACGCGCCGCTGTTCGAAAGCGGCCTGCCGCAGGCGCGGCTGCCCGACGGCTCGCCCGCCGCCGGCCATCCGGCGTGGAAGCCGCACCCGATGCAGGGCTGGACGCCCGACTTCATCCCGAAAATCGCCGGTGAGGTCGATCTGGCCGGCGTGCATAAAATCCTGGCGATCGACAATGCCGACGCCCTTCGGTGCTCGCGGGAACTGGCGACGCACGAAGGCCTCTTCGTCGGCATCACCTCGGGCGCGACCTTCGCCGGCGCCCTGGCCATGGCGCGCGAGGCGGCGGCCGGCAGCAACATCCTGTGCATGCTGCCCGACACCGGCGAGCGCTATCTGTCGACGCCTTTGTTCGCCGATGTCCCCGCCGACATGACCGAGGACGAAATCGCCATCCTCAACTCGACGCCGTTCGGTGTAGCGGTGTGAGCCTCACACCGGCCTGAAGTCGGCGTTCATCTGCGCGAACCGCTGGCGAAGCTCGCCCGGCGTCGCCTCGGCCAGCGTGGCCGTCATGCCGTAGCCAATCTCCGTCGCGTCGGCGGCAAGGCCCAGCATCACCGCCGCGACGAAGGTCTTGGCGTCCAGGCCGGCATGGTAATCGCCGCGCGCCGCGCGTCCGGCCGGATTGAGCGCGGTATCGACCGCCGGCGGGATGACTTCCACCGTCCTTATGCCCCTGACCGCCAACTGCACGCGCACGGCGACCGTGAAGGCGTGGACGCCCGCCTTGCTGGCGCAATAGACAGGCATGCACGCCTTCGGGATAAAGCCGAGGCCTGACGACACATTGACCAGCACCGGCGACGGATTTTTCGCCAGCAGCGGCGCGAACAGGCCGGTCAGGGCGATCGTCGCTTCCAGATTGACGCGAATCTCGTTGTCGCCATGCTCGAAGTCGCCGAGGCCAAGGGTGAAGTCGATGTCGCGCTGGACGCCGGCATTGTTGATCAGCACATTGAGGTCGGGCAGGATCGCCTGCGCCCAGGCCGACAATTGCCGGCGATCATCGTCGCGCGACACGTCACAGACCAGGGTCAATAGCCTCGGATGCCGGCGGCGGACCTCTTCAAGGCGCGCGGCGGAACGGCCGCAGATTGCCACCGAGCTGCCGGCTGCCAGAAAGGCCTCGGCCAGGGCCAGGCCGATGCCAGACGTGCCGCCGGTGATCAGGACGTGATTGCCGTCGAGGTTCATAGCGCCGCCTCTTCGTCGGGATAGCCCACCGACTGCGCGAACAGAACGCGTTGCGAAGGCCTCAGCAATAGCGCCTCGCTCAGGCCCTGACGATCGCAATTGTGAAACCATGCGGCCAACCCGCTGTCTGCGGCGAACAGATAGACGTTCTGGGCGATCAGGCCGGTATCGACGTAATAATAGGCCTTTTGCACCTCGGCATCGTGCAGGCCCGGCTCCTGAAAGCCAGCCGTCCGCACCAGGCGATCGATATCGGCGACGAAGATCAACTGGACTGGCGCGAGCGGCGTCACGCCTTTTTGGCCGGGTGTCAGCGCCAGGGGCCGCAGATCGCCGCCGGCAATGGGCTTCAACAGGTTGTCGTGGGGTTCATAGAGATAGACGCCCTCCTCGCGAGCGACATAGAGGTCGATTTCCTGCGAATTGCTCGCCGAACCCGCCGTGCGCCCGCAAACATCGAACGGACCGTTCGTCCGATTGACGCCGAAAGCCGCCCACAACAGGTTGGCCAGGCTTTGCACCGGAAGCGGCCGCGACGATACGCGGCGGATCGTACGGCGCCGGCTCAGGCTTTCGAACAGCGATGATCCGCCGAAATCACCGGCTTCCGGCAGGAAGAGCGTCTGGTTATGGGTCGGGGCGTCAAGCGGGCTCATGGCGCTCTGTCTTTCGCTGGGTCGGGCGATGGGAATGCGGGTTATCCGTATCGCACGACTGCCGCGCGCGTTGTTTGATCGCGGTCAACGCTCCGGCGCCAGCGAGCCTTTTCGCGGGAGTCTCTCGCCGGCTGTTATCGGCGGCGGCCACCGAACAGGTTCAGCAGGTTGAGAAATAGATTGATGACATCGAGATAAAGGGTCAGGGCGCCGATGATCGCGATCTTTTCCCGGTCCTCGCCGGTGCCCGCGGCGCCATTGTACCGCGCCTTCAACCGCTGGGTATCGAAGGCGGTCAGGCCGGTGAACACCAGAACCCCGGCAACCGACAGGAACAGCATCAAGGCGGAGCTGTTCAACACCACATTGACCACCATGGTGAGGATCAGCCCGATCAGCGCCATGAGGAGAAAGCTCCCCCATCCGGTCAGGTTACGGCGGGTCGTATAGCCGTAGAGGCTCATACCGCCGAAGGTGCCGGCGGCGATGAAGACGACCAAGGCGATGCTTTCGCCTGTGAAGGTCAGAAAGATCATCGATAGCGACGCGCCCATCAATACCGCATAGAGCCAATAGATCGCCTGGGCCATCGCCGCATTGATCGATTTCAGCCCGAACCCCGTCACGATCGCCAGCACCAGCGGCGCCAACATGACGAGCCAGGCGAGCGGCCGCAGGGCGACGCCGCCATCGTTGGCCATGACGTACATGGCGTTCAGAAACGCTTGCGACTGCGCGCAGGTCATGGCGACGACGCCCGTCAGCACCAGGGCCAGTCCCATATAGACATAGATCTTGAGCATGTAGGCGCGCAGGCCGTCGTCGATGACGGGTGTTTCGACGATGAAGTTTGCCTTGGCCATTTGGGCCTCCGGGATTGACGTCCGCCCGATCCTGCACCGCGCGGTTGTGCCGCGTCATTGATACCGATCAAGTTGCGACCGAATCCCGGCTATTCGTCAGGCCGCCGGCGCCACCGGCGCCAATTCCACCGCACCGACGTGGCGCATCCTGTTCCACTTGAATCTTCGCGCTGTCCGCGCGAACACCCACCGTCAGCAAATTCGGCACAAGATTCGCTTCGATCGCCTTGCTGAACAGGAAGCCCTGTATGCCCGGACAGTGTTCGCCGCGCAGATGTTCCAGCTGTTCATGCGTCTCGACGCCCTCGGCGACGCAGTCGAGGTCGAGGGAACGCGCCAGGTCGAGAATGCTGTGCACGATCGCCGCGGTCGAACGGTCATTGACGATGTCGCGGACGAACGACCGGTCGATCTTGATGCGGTCGAGCGGAAAGCGCTTGAGGTAGCCCAGCGACGACCAGCCCGTACCGAAATCGTCGAGCGACAGCATGACCCCCGGGCCTTCAGTTCGCGCATGATGCGCATGGCCGTTTCGGTATCGTCGAGCGTCAGGCTTTCCGTCAGTTCGACTTCCAGCCATTGCGGCGCCAGGCCGGTCTCGTCGAGCGCCTCGCGGACCGTGCGCACCATATCGCCGCGATAGAATTGCTGGGCCGACAGGTTGACCGCCACGGTGACCCTCTACGGCGTGGCGCGCCGCGACGTCGACCTCAGGTCGGATTTCTACGCCATCAGCTCAAGCCGGGCCTTGCGCAAGCTGAGATGCGTGCGGACACGCGCCATCAGACGGGGAGATACCTTCCTCTATTATTGGGCCTTGGCCAGCTCGACCGCGTAGACATGGCCCGGGCCCCACATATTGGAGCGGAAGACCAGCCACTTGCCGTCCGGCGTGAAGGTGGCGTTGGGTTCGGAGCGATAGTTGTGGACCTTCATGTCGACCAGCTTTTCCGCGGTGAAAAAGCCGGGCTCGATCAGGTCGCCGCTATTGGCGGCGTGGATGCCGGCGACGTCGGGGACGGTGTTCGGGTGCAGCAGGTAGATATATTTGCCGTCGGGCGCGCGGGCGGCCATTTCGCTGTCGCCGCCGTCGCTTGAAAACACGCTGCCGTCCGGCGACTGGTTGAAGTGCACGCCCCAGTCGTTCTGGTCCATATGGTACCAGGTGCGGTGGCCATCGGTAATGCGATAGCCCGCCACCCAGAAGTCGACGCCGCGCGGCGTCTGCAGGTCGTACCATACCGCCTTGCCGTCGGCGCTCCACCATTCATGTCCGGCGATCTCCATGTTCATGGTGCGCGTATGCAAGAGCTTTGGCGTCGAATGGGTGCGCACATTGACCAGCCACAGCCGGTCGACGATGTGCCAATTGCCTTCGTGGCAATAGAGTAGAAGGTCGGGATCGGTCGGCGAGAACTGCAAATGGTTCAGCCAGTCGGTCGAAGCGGTGACGGTTTTGGTCTCGCCGGTTTTGGCGTCGACGGTGAAGATCTCCATCGGGATCTTCTGCATCAGGCGGCGATTGATCTGGACCTCGCGGCCCTCGGCATAGGTCAGCTTCTTGCCGTCGGGTCCGACCTCGTCGCCGGGATCGCGATTGCCCATCATGCTTTGCGCCGCGGTCCCCGCAGCGCGGCCGCCGGTGATACGCGCGCCGGCGAACAGGGTCTCGTCGGCATTGATGGTCTCGATGGAATAGCCGGGCTGCAAGGTGACGATCTTGCGCGACCGGCCGGTTGAGATGTCATAGCCCATCAGGTCGCGCGGCCCGCGGCGGTCGCGATCGGCGACAGCGGTCGCCGGCGCGGCGGCCGCGGCGGAGCCCGGCACGTGCGGCGAACTGGCGTCGGCGCCCTGGGTCGCCTCGAGCGCGGTGGTGTAATAGACCGTGCCGGTCTTGCGGCCGACGAACAGCAGGCTGACCCGCCCGGGAATGATCAGCTTCTTTTCATGGGTCTTCAGGTTCAGCGCCATAATCCCGGACGGCGAGGTGAAGGCCATCCATTGCCCGTCGGGCGTAAAGCTGTTGACGTTGAAATAGTTGGAACTCGAGCCCGGCTCGTCCGAAATGCGCACGATGCGGTGGCCGGTCGTCTTGTCGATCCATTCGCGCGGCGGCTCCGCCGGGGCGGCCGCCCCAGGCTGGACGCCCGAGGCCATCACCGGCGGCGCCGTCGTGGTTTGCGCCTGCGCCACCGGCGCCACTGCCAGGATCAGGGCCAGAGCCGTCAATGCCACCGTCTTCATCCGTGTTCTCCGCGTTACGGGACTTATACGGCACGTGGCGCCGCTTCCGTTGAACAAATTTGAGCGATGCCTATCGAAGCTGATCGATGCGCCTGCCAACATGGTTTAAGAATTGCTAACGCCAGAGGCACAATCCCAGATTGATCCAATTGGAGGCCATCGGCGCCATGCCATTTCTCAACTTCCTGTTCAATATCGACGGCCGTGTGCGACGGCGGGAATTCTACCTGTTCGTCCTGATGATCGGCGCGGTCTTCCTCAACTGGTGGGCCGGACTGCGCGACATCGCCGGACGGGCGCACGTCTATACGACCACGGCCACCGACGGCTATCTGCTCAATCTGCTGACCCACACCGACACCCACTACGCCACCCTGGCCCTGTTGATTCTCGTCACCTACACGGTCGTCGCCAAACGCCTGCACGATCGCGGCCGGTCCGGCTTGTGGCAGTTGGCGGTCCTCGTGCCGGTGATCGGCTGGCTATGGCTGGCGTTTGAACTGTTCATCCTGCCGGGCTCGCCCGGCGCCAACCGCTACGGTCCGCATCCGACATGGGACCCGCCCGCGTCGAACGAGCCGTTGAACATCCGTTAGCGGCATCAGGCGCGGCGCCGATCAGTAGACGGTCACCAGATCATTGGCGTTGTCGGGGCGGCGAGTCAGGTTGGCCTGCAATTGCCGCCGACGCGCCTCATAATCCGCCGTCTTCGGCAGAAGATCGAGCACGGTCACATTGACCTGGGCGGGGCTCAGTATGGTCGCGCCGCCCTGAATCGACTGCGCGCAGCCGCTAAGCACCCACAGCCAGAGTTCGACGGCCGTGTTGTCGCCCATTTGCATGTCGTTGTGCTTGATGACCCAATGCCGCGTGCTCTTGCCGTCGGAACCGCGTACGGCGAAACACCCGACCTTCATGTCGCGCGGCTCGTTATTGTCCCGGTCCTGGTCCGTATAGAAAAGCACCTGGTCGCGAGCGGCGTAGTTGGCGTAGCCGGGGGCGTCCGGACTATCGTCGAAAGCCGCCTCAACCGTGCTGTCGGGGACATCGAGATTGGACAGCCTAACCGACACCTTGGCGCTGGAAATGGCCTGCTCGCGTTCGGCCTTGGCCATATCTTCCGGGCTGAGCTTTTTGGTGACGCGCTGGAATGTCGGCCCGGTCGTCGTCGTCATCGCGCCCAATGTCACATGGCCGAAGACGAAGTGAAATCCCCTGAATGTCGATGCCCGCGCCAGTACGGCGGACAGGCTGGGCGCCAACCCCGACACCGCGAATGCGCCGCCGAACGCGACGGCGAAGACAGCGGCCGCCGCGACAAGCGTAAGTCCTTTACCCTTCATGACGCCCCCTCCGGAATTATTGAAAGAAATCGACGCCGCGCATCATGTCGTTGAGCGGACGCGTATCGGTCAGGCGTCCACGCACACCGGCGCGAGCGTCGGTATAGTCGTTACCATCCGGAATGCGATCGAGCAGGTCCTGCAGCACACGCCGATGGGTGACCACCTCTCCGTGCTGGGCCATCGCCTCGGCACAGCCGATGCGCATCCAGCCCAGGATCGAAAGACTGGCGGAATCGCCGACATAGCCGGGTTTGAAGCGGTATATTTCGTGCACTGTGCCACTGGTCTGGCGCCACGAGACGCAGGCCGCCTGGGTGCCCTTGAAAATGTCGAGCGTATCGTAGTCGGCCGGCGGCGTGGCCACGGCGACGAGGTAGCTGTCCTTGCCCTGCGGACCGTCGTCTTCCGCGGCGTCGATGACCGATAGCGGATAGTCGGAGATCAATTGGCGGCGCTCGATAATGCGGTCCTTTTGTACCGCCGTCAGGTTCGGATCGTAGGGATCATGCTTCAATTCGTCCATTTCCGCCTGTTCCTTGGGGGTGAGAACGGCGGGCGTCGAGGCTGTCGCGTGCGCTTCGGCGGGCGCGGGGACGGATTTGCCGGTGCTGGGGACGAGCCACATGGCGGTCAGGAAAACGCCGCCGAATACGCCCGCGGCCATGATCAGTGTCGTGCGGTCCATTCTCCCCCCGATATGTCGCAATAGACGCAACCATAAATAGATTTGTCTTAAATTTGATTTATGGCTGAGGTTAACGGAGGTTTTCAGCCATTTCCGGCGGTCGCCTGGGATGCTATGTGTTAGCGATAACAAAAACCTCGTCACAGGGACAATCCATGAAGCGCCCACTCCGTCTTGCCGCATGCCTGTTGTTCGCGACCTCGGCCCCGGCCTTTGCCGCCTCCGTCTCCGCCGCGCCGTCCCGGCCGGCCATAACCGGCGTGTCGCATATCGCCGTCTATGCCGCGGACCCGGCGAAGACCGAACGCTTCTACGTTCACGATCTCGGCGCGACCAAGGGCGCCGATCCGGAAAATCCGGCGGGCGTGCGCTATTACGTGTCGCCGGCGCAGTTCATCGAGGTTCTGCCCCTGCCGGCGACCCAGGCCGATCCCAAAAATCGCCTCGACCACGTCGCCTTCGCCACCACCGACGCCGAAGGCCTGCGCGCCTATATGGCGGCGAAAAACATCGCCGTCCCGGCCCACGTGAGCAAGGGCGGCGACGGCAGCCAATGGTTCGACACCAGCGATCCCGAAGGCAACAGGGTCGAGTTCGTCCAGGCGCCGGCAAAGCTGTCCGATGTGCCGCTCAATCCATTGTCGAGCCACATCATCCATATCGGCTACATCATCCATAACCGCGCCCTGGAAGACGGCTTCTATCGCGATGTGCTGGGTTTCCGGCCCTACTGGTACGGCGGCTTCGAGACCGACGCGACGCCGGTCTGGATCTCGCAGCAGGTGCCCGACGGCAATGACTGGATCGAATATATGGTGCAAAAGCCGGTGGACGGCAAAGGCATCCCGCCGGCGATGAGCCAGCAGACCGCCGGTGTGCTCGATCACTTCTCGCTGGGCGTGGCCAGTATCGAGGCGACCTACACCGCTTTGTGGAACGGCGATCGACTGAAGGGCCAGGACCCCAACAATCTGCCCAAGATCGGCCGCGACGCCAAATGGCAGCTGAACCTCTACGACCCCGACGGCACCCGCGCCGAGATCATGGAATTCCATGCGATCGGCACGCCCTGCTGTTCGCCGTTCACCGCCAAGGACCCGGAAAAGTAAGATCCGGAGATGTGGGCCCGTCTATCAATTGAAGACCTCGGCGTGAGCCAGGCGCAACCGGCACAGCCAGATCAGCGCGTCGGCGCGCATGTCCGGCGGCGTTTGCGCCCTTAGCCGCTCCAGCAGCGGATTGGCCTCGGCCGGGGATTGACTCTGCAATTGCACCGCCATGGCGTAGGCCTTCACCGGGTCGTAGGCCGCGCCGCCGGCCTTTTCCCAGATCGCCATGGCATTTTCCGCGCCAATGCCGTCACCCATCACCGCCGCCTGGGCGTACCAGTTGGCGGCCGCGGCCGGGTCGGACGCGCCGCCCTCGCCGGTATAGGCCATATCGCCGAGGTTCATCGCCGCTTCGGGGCGCTGATCGGCGGCCTTTTCAAGCCAGGATCGCGCCGTCGCCGGGTCCTTGGCAACGCCATCGCCGGTCAGATAGCGCAGGCCGAGCAAGGTCCGGGCGTCCGCGTCTCCGGCCTTGGCTTGGCGCATCAGCGCCTCGAGCGTGTCGGATGTCGCCACGGCGGCCGCCTGATCCTGATCGGGCACGGCATTATCGATCGCCCCCTTGTCGGGACTTAGGTGCGCGGCCTGACCCATCCAGTTGCGCAGTTTGCCGCCGACCGCCAATGCTCGACCGCGGCCCTTTGCGCCGGGCTCAGCTTGCCGTTCTGGTAGGCCGCCAGCAGCCGCGTATCGCCATCCGGACTACCGCCGGCGCGGGCCTTGATCAGCCAGTCGAAGCCGGCCGCGTCGTCGTGTTTGACGCCGGCCTCGCCTTTCAGGAACAACAGCCCCAGCCGCGCCTGCGCCGGGACATAGCCGGCCTCGGCCGAGCGGGTCAGCCAAGCCGCCGCCACCGCGTCGTCGGGGGTGTAGGGATCGCCTTCGAGATAGGCGTTGGACATGGCGAACAGCGCGGCCCCGTCGCCGGCATCGGCCTTCGCCTTGTAACGCCCCTCGAAGGCGGCGATGCGCGCGGGACGCGACGCCAGCCGTTTCAGGTGGTCCTTGCCGCCGCCCTCGCCCAACGTCACGGCGCGCTGGTACCATTGCGCCGCGCGGGCGTCATCCTGCGGCGCGCCCATGCCCAATTCGTAAAGCATGCCGGCTTCCAAAGCGGCGCGGCCGTCACCACCGTCGGCCGCCTTGCCGAACCAGTACAGCGCCGCCTCCGCGTCGGGAAACGGCGGTGGCGCCTCAAAGCCATAGTGCTGGCGTGAATGGGTGTAGATGCGGCCTAACAGGGTTTCGGCGGGGACGTTGCCGGCCCGCGCCGCCAGGGCGGCGCACAGTACGGTGTCCTCCGTGCGACTCTGCATGCTCTCCCAGCCGTCGCGCGCCAGATCGTACCAGCGTTGCGCCGGCTGGCCGTCGGCGCATTGCGGCGTCACATTGCGGTGCAGGGGGTGTATGACCTCAACGCTGACGACATGGCCGATGGGCTGGGCCCGCGCGGTACCCGCCAGCAGCGCCGCAGCGGCGGCCAGGGCCACCGTCCGTCCGAATGATCTTTGCGTGTTCCCGCCCCTTATACGAACAGGAAACGGCGTTATGCGCCCTCTGTCAAGCCGGGGGCGCCGGCGATTGGCCAGGGGTGACTTGACGCGGCGCACGGCGCTTGGCTATCAACGGCATACGGCAATGGATTTCTGCCGGGCGCGGACTCTCAAGGTCCTGGCCGAACCGCTCACGCGATGAGCTGATGATTCCTACTCGGTTGCAGTCTTGCAAGGAGCGGAATCGTGCGCGCTGATCTGGTTTCTTTTCTCGTTGAACGCCTTCGCCATGCCGGCATCGCCGTACGCTGGACGGCGATCCTGGCGCCGATGGCCGCCGCGGTCGGCGCCGCCTGCGCCCTGTTCCTATGGGCGCTCGACCAGGCGACGCTGTTGCGCTTTCAATATCCCTGGCTGCTGTTTCTGCTGCCCGTCGCCGGTTTTCTTATCGGCCTTGTCTACTTCCGGATCGGCGGCAAGGCGGAAGGCGGCAACAACCTGATCGTCGAGCAGATCCATGCGCCCGGCGGCGGCGTGCCGTTCCGCATGGCACCCTTGATCCTGGTGTCGACCGTGCTGACCCATCTGTTCGGCGGCTCGGCCGGCCGCGAGGGCACGGCGGTGCAGATGGGCGGCAGCCTCGCCAGCGCCTGGGGGCGGGTGTGCAAGCTGGACGACGACGGCATGCCGGTGATCCTGATGGCCGGGATCGCCGCCGGCTTCGGCGCGGTGTTCGGCACGCCGATCGCCGGCGCCGTCTTCGCCATGGAGGTCCTGGCCATAGGCCGCCTGCAGTACCGGGCGCTGGTGCCGTGCATCGGCGCCGCCCTTTTGGCCGACTGGACGTGCCAGACGATCGGCGTCCACCATACCGTCTATCATGTCGCGGCGCCGGCGGGCCTCAGTCACGTCCTGGTCGATCCGCTGTTGCTGCTGAAGGTCTGCATCGCCGGCGTCGCCTTCGGCCTGACCAGCCTGGTCTTCGCCGAGGCCAATCACACCTTAAGCGCCTGGGCGAAAAAATTCATCACCTTCGCGCCGCTGCGCCCGGTGGTCGGCGGGCTTGGCGTGATCGCGCTCGTCTATCTGTGCGGTACGCGCGACTATCTGGGTCTCGGCATCCTGTCCGAACATGCCGGCGCGGTGACCATACCCAGCCTGTTCGCCCTGCCGGTGCACGACTGGAGCTGGCTGCTCAAGATGGTCTTCACCGTCGTGACCTTGAGCTTCGGCTTCAAGGGCGGCGAGGTGACGCCTTTGTTCTTCATCGGCGCGGCGCTCGGCAATGCGCTCAGCCCCATCCTCGGCGTGCCGGTCGATCTTCTGGCGGCGCTGGGCTTCGTCGCGGTGTTCGCCGGCGCGGCCAATACGCCGCTGGCCTGCACGCTGATGGGCATCGAGCTGTTCGGCGCCACCTGGGGCATCTATATCGCCGCCGCCTGCTTCGTCGCCTATCTGTGCAGCGGCCATTCGGGCATCTATCTGTCGCAGCGCATCGCCGTGCCCAAGACGGCGGCGCCCGGCCTGGCGGCGGACGCCACCCTGCGCGATGTACGTCAGGCCAAGCCAAAATCCTAAGCCGCCGGTTTGGCCGGCGGCGCGGGATGGATAAAGACGCGCGACGGGGCCGCGTTTGACGCCGGCGCGATTACCCGGCACCTTATCGCCTTCAACGAGACCTGGGAGGATAACCGTATGACCGCTTCCGCGCCCGCCTCGGGCCGCCGCCTGTCGCTCGACCTGTTCCGCGGGCTGACCATCATGGGCATGATCCTGGTCAATACCGAAGGCGAAGGCGCGCCGGCCTATCCGGTCCTGGTCCACGCCGATTGGTTCGGCTTTACCGGCGCCGACCTGGTCTTTCCGTCCTTCCTCTTCGCCATGGGCAGCGCGCTGGCCCTGACCGGCCGCGTCGAAACCGGCGAAATGGCCTTCTGGACCAAGATTCTGCGCCGCGGCGCCATCATCTTCGGGCTGGGCGTGCTGCTCTACTGGTTCCCCTTCGTCCAGCACGACCCCGCCGGCCACTGGAGCCTGATTCCGTTCGCCGGCACGCGCCTGATGGGCGTGCTGCAGCGGACGGCGCTGTGCTACGTCATCGCCGCCGCCGCCGCGCGCTTCATGGGGCCCAAGGGACTGATCGCCCTGTCGATCGGGCTGCTCGTCGTCTATTGGACGATCCTGCTGACCGGCGCCCCGCCGGCGCTCGCCCTGACCAAGATGGGTAATGTCGGCGACGTCATCGACCGGGCGGTCTTCGGCCAGAGCCACCTCTATCGCTGGGACGGCGGCTTCGATCCCGAAGGCCTGCTCGGCACCCTGCCGGCGACGGTCAATGTCATTGCCGGCTATCTCGCCGCGCGCTTCCTCAAAAACACGCCCGAGCTCGGGCGGGTGGTGGTGACCTTCGCCGTCGCCGGCCTGGTTATCGCCATCGCCGCCCTGGCGCTCGGCGTCGCCATTCCGATCGGCAAGAAGCTGTGGACACCGAGTTTCGTCGGCCTGACGGTCGGCCTCGACCTGATGATCATGGCGCTGTTCGTGCAGATCTACGACCGGCTCGGCTGGCGCGGCGGCGTCACGGCGCTGCAGCCGCTGGGTCTCAATCCGCTGGTCGTCTATCTGTTCTCGGAGTTGTTCGTCGTGGCGATCGGGATGATCCAGATCGGCAAGGATGACGCCTGGACCTGGTTCTGCGTCGATGTGATTCAAAAGGTCCTGCCGGGCGCGTTCGGAGCGCTGGCGGCGGCGACGGCCTATCTCTTCGTGTGCTGGCTGCTGGCCTATTTTATGTACAGGCGCCGGATCGTTATCCGGATTTAGGGGCGGATTTAGAACCAGATCACGCTCCTGGGGCGAGGCGCCCGCTTATGCCGCTCATCCTGCGAAATCCGCTATCGGCCGCCATTGTCCGGGCGGCAGTCCACAGGCGGCGTCGGCATAGACGATGACGCCATGGCTCACCGCTTCGACCAGACGGCGCGGCGCATGCGTCACCACGGCCGGGTGCAGGATCGCGCCGACGCCGTCGAGCCAGGCTTCGTTCATCGGCCGGCGTTCGATCGCCACGCCGCGCCAGAAGTCCGGGCCTTCGAGATCGGCGCCGAAGACGATCAACGGCGCCTCGAGGCGCCGGGCGATATCGCGGACCTGATAGGCGCCTTGCCGCGCGGCCGTCGGGCCGAGAAAGGCGACACGGTTGCCGGGCTGTCTTCGCTTCAGCCGCGGCCGGTCCCAGTCCAGCCAGATGGCGCGCGCGCCGGACCGGTCGGCGATGTCGTGATGCGGCGTCACCAGGCGGCGCGCCGCCGCCAGGGCCTCGGCCTCGCCGGCGACCAGATCGTCGGGCGCGCGGAAATCGGCGATGGTCGGGCTGTCGGGACAGGTGGCGGCCGCGCAGTCGAGGCGGCTATGCAACTCGGTCAAGGGATAGCGCGTCATCAGCACATCGAAGGTCCGGCCGCCCAGCACACCGTCGCGCCACAGGAAGGGCAAGAGGGTCTGGCTGACGACGGCGTGGCCGGCGCGATAATCGATCCGCCGCGCCAGGGCGCGGGCAAGGGCGCGGTCGGCGCGCAGATAGGCCGCCTGGCGGACCGCGCCGCGCGCCTTGGCCACCTGCTTCATCACGAGATGGCGATAGACCGTCGCCAACGTCGCCGCCGTCTCGCCTTGATCCCACGCATAGCGCGGCAGCGTCCGGCCGAAGGCGCCGGGGAACAGCACCTGGTCTTCGGGCCGGGCCAGACGGCCGACATAGGCGCGAAATTCGGGCCACGCTTCGTCGAGCACGAAGGCGGTGCGTTCGGCGACCGGCGCGATGTCGCGGCTGACGAAGCTGAGATGGCAATCCTTGACGCCGCACGAGGCGCAGCTATGCGGCCCATGATGGGAAAGCGGCGCGTTCATGCCGCCGCCTCCAGACGCACGATCAGGTCGCTTTGGCTCAGGCGGGCGCGCACGATCATCGGCCGCGGCGCGCGAAAGCGCAGGTCGACATAGTTCCAGAACACGGTCGCGTCCTCGCCGGGCGGAAAGGGCGAACCCGCGATCGGCGCGGTATGGCCATGGCGTTCGAGGATGTCGCAGCCAGCCTCGCGGGCGGCGCGATAGAGGCTGTTCGACAATTGGCAGAGGCCGCCGGCGACGGCCGGAATGAGGCAACCCTGGCGCAGTTCGCGGCCTTCGACAAAGCCGCGCGCGCGGGTCGGGCGGCCGACCTGGGCCCAGAAGCTGAAGACATCGCCGGCGCCCAGGCGAGCACCGTCCATGGCGCGCGCACCGACCCTGAGATTCTGCACCTTGCCCAGTTGCAGGGCGCGCTCATTGGGATCGGTATCGGTGTAGAGCGGCGTGACGACTTCGCTGAGACAGACGCGCAGAGTCTGCATGGCCGCGGCCGGCGCGTCCGGGCCATGGCGGCGGACCCTGTGGTCGACGACGTCCGCCAGGCCTCGCCGCAGGCGCAGCAGGCCGGCCTTGGTGTCGAACAGAACCGCATCGACCCGACGCCCCGGATGCGGATGGCTGTCTGTCGTCGTCATATGCCCATTCCCCCGGCGATTGCCCTCATCCTATACGCGCGGGCCTCGCGAGGAAAGGGTGTCCCGATCCTATAGCGCGACCTCCAGTCCAAAGGCGGGAAACAGGGCGGCGGCCAGCGGCGGGGCGTAGAGAACCAGTTCGCTGACCGCGCCGCCGCCGTCCAGGACATGCAGCGAATGGGCCCGATAGGCGCCGTCGCGCAGCGTATAGACCGCCGCCGCCGGCTGGCCGTTGGCGATCGTCGCGGCGGCGCGGAAACCTTCGTGGCGCGGCCACACGGCGGTGAGGAAGGCGGCGACCGCGTCGCGGCCGGTGAAGGTCTTGTGCCATGGCGGCATGGTCATGACGATGTCCTGGTGCAGCAGCCCGATCAGCGCCGGCAGGTCGCCGGCATTCCACGCCGCGACATAGGCCTCGACGGGCCTGTCGAGCGGCATGTCACTGGGTGTGGCCAGCACGTTTGCGGGCAGCGCCGTTCGCGCCCTTTGCAGGGCGCTGCGCGCCGCCGCGATCGACAGGCCAAGCGCCTCGGCCGCTTCCGCCGCCGTGAACCCTACGGCATCGTGCAGCAGCAGAACCGCGCGGGCGCGCGGCGACAGGCCGTGCAGCAGCGAGACGAAGGCCAGGCGGATGTCGGCGCCCCGGTCGCCGGGCCATGGTTCGACCCAAGGCTCGGTACCCGGCGCGGCCTCGTCGAGGCTGGGGCCGAACAAGGTCTGCCTGCGCCGGCGTTTGCGCAGGGCGTCGAGGCAGACGCGCGTGGCGATGCTGTAGAGCCAGGCCCGCCCCGCCTGGCCGTCGCGCAAGGTGGCATAGTCGCGCCAGCCGCGCAGCAAGGCTTCCTGGACGCAGTCCTCGGCGTCCTGCACGCCGCCCATCATGCGGTAGCAATGGCGCTTCAACTCGGCACGCAAGGCGGCGGAGAGGCTGGCGAAAGTATCGGTCGAAGGCTCCATATACATCAGCTTAATACCGTAACGCCGTCCGGGGAAACGAGAAAGCTTCCGCCTGGCGAGGCGTCATCGATCAGGCCGAGCACGGCGTCTGCGACCTGTTGCGGCGTCTGGGTCGTGCCGATGGCGTCGAGGAAGGCGGCTTCGCTGATGCCGCTATAGGCGGCATAGCCGGCGACGCCCGCCTTGCCGATATCGGTATCCGGCATCAAGCGCGCCGGAGCCAGGGACAGGAATCGCAGGCCGAGCTGGGCGCGCTCGGATTCCTTTTGCGCGTAGCCGCTCATGAATATCTGCATGCGCTTGGCGCCGGCATAACCGCCGGAAATCGGCGAACCGTTGATCACCGCGCCGCTGCTGATGGTGACGATCGTCGTGCCCGCCGGCAGGGGCCGTTTCAGCGCCGCCTGCAGGAAGTGGAAGCTCATGCGCACATCATTGTTCCAGTTGACGCTGAAGGCCTCCCAGGCCATGTCGGGGAGCGCCAGGCACGGCGGCACGGCACCTCCGCACAGCACCAGGACTTGCGGTATCTGGATGGCGAAAACCTTATCAGGGGTCTCGGCCGCCGCGGCATCGCAACTCAGGATGCGGATCCCCGGAAGGTCACGGGCCATGGCGTCGAGACCGGCCCGGCCGCGCGCCGTGACCAGCACCTGAGCGCCCTGGCGATGAAAGGTTTCGGCGATGGTGCGGCCGAGGCCGCGGCTGGCGCCGACGACGGTGACGGGGCGATTGGACAGATCGGTCATTGGGGACGTCCTCCTTGCATGGGTGATGCAGGAAAGGACGTCCGGGCGACGGCGAATGCATCGCCACGCGGAAATTAATTTCGGCGACGGCGCGGCGCCGAACACACGCAAGAATTGCGCAATGTCAATTACCGGCTTGACCTTTGTCTAGCGGCCGCTTGATGTATATCAAGTTATTGATATTATTGATATTAATATGGTTTTTTAAGCTTCACGCAACCAATTTCGAGCATCATGCAATGGATTGCGATGAGCCGTCTGGCTCGAACGCGTGGGGAACCGCGCGATAGCGATCCTGCAATACGCGGAGCCACAAGCAGTTGATTTTAATTGCTTAATCAACAGACCCAGTCAATGGGGCTGTTGACGATCAAAGTCTGTTGGATACAAAAAGCAACCCTAGGTGTTAAGTATGAATTGCAAAGGCGGCAACAGCTACCGAAAACATATAGTCGGCCTCTCGGCTTTCGCCCTGGGCATGGGCATGGGCTCGATGGCCATGGCGCAAACCCAGGCCGACGCGAGCGACACGAAAGCCACTGACGGCGTCGTCTTCAACTTGAAGCAGCTCAATGCCGTCCAGACGGCGGTTCAGTCATCCGACGGGGCTTCGTCCTATAACGTGCCGCAGGGCCTCATCGATTCCCTGCCTGAAGGCAGTGATGCCTCGCTCAAGGACGTCCTTTTGCAAACGCCCGGCGTTGTCCTCGATGCCTATAACCATGTTCATGTGCGCGGCGACTACGACAATCTGCAATACCGCCTGAACGGCATTATCCTGCCCCAGGATTTGTCGGTATTCGCCCAATATCTCAGCCCGAAGATCGCCAGAGGCATTGAGGTGATGACGGGGGCCCTGCCCGCCGACTATGGCCTGCGCAACGCGGGCGTCATCGATATTACGACGAAAAAGTATCTCAGTGACGGCGGCGACATCTCCGTATTCACGGGCTCACATGGTGAGTTTTCGCCGAGCGTAAGCTATGGCGGCAAAGTCGCGGACGACAATTTCTTCGGCACGGTGAGCACCATCACCAATGAATTGGGCCTGGAAGCGCCGAGTAATACCGGGGATCCGCGGCACGATCGCACCCATCAGGCCCTGGGCTTCGGCTATTACGACCATTTCATCGATGACAGCAGCCATATCACCTTTATCGGCGGCGTATCGAACCAGACCTTCCAGATCCCGGACGTCACAGATCTCAACTCATCGACCGATGGCACAGGGTTCGCGGTGGCCGGGCGGAGCAATTATGGCAGCGGCAATATCAACAGCTCGCAGCGCGAAGTGACGCAATACGGCGTTGTTTCCTACGCAAAAGCCATCGGCTATTTGAATCTGAGTCTGTCGCTCGACGCCAGCAACGCGCGCCTGACCTATACGCCCGACATCGATCCGGAACTCGCTTTCAATGGCATAGCGCCATATGTAAACGAAAAGGATCAAAACTACGGGCTGCAGGCCGAAGCCGCCTACACGTTGAACGAGGCCAATACCTTCAAGTCCGGCCTTCTCGTCAGCAACGAGCAATCTTCGTCCTATGTCGACGCCGCCGTCTTGTCTCTGACGGGTGCCGGAACGCCGACCTCCAGTCAGCCGATCCATATAGTCGATCAAAGTTCGAAAGACATACAGACCTATAGTCTCTATGCCAGTGACGTGTGGACCGTCTCTCCGAACGTCACACTGATCTACGGACTGAGGTACGACGATCTGCGGTCCTATCGCGATGAAAGCCAGTTCAGCCCGCGCATCAACTTCGTCTGGACGATCGACCCCAGCCTGACCGTGCACGGCGGCTATTCGCGCTTCTTCACGCCGCCGCCCTTTGAATTGGTGACGCGGTCGTTGCAGGCCAAGCTCGCGGGGACGAGCGGCGATATCTCGGGCGCCAACGCCCAGCCCTACGCCGAACGAGACAATTACTTCGACCTGGGCCTTCGCAAGCAAGTGTCGAAGACGTTGAGCATCGGCCTTGGCGGCTATTATCGGCTGGCCAGAAACCTCGTCCAGGAAGATCAGACGAGCTCGCCCCTGCTGCTTGTGCCTTATAATTTTCGCGATGGCCGCAACGCGGGCATCGAGCTGACGGCCAACTACGTAAAAGGGCCGATCACCGCCTACGTCAACTACGCGCTGGCCCAAGCCGTCGGTCGCGATGAAATCACCTCTCAATTCAACTTTTCCGCGTTCGAGCTCGCCTATACGCCCACGCACTATGTGCACCTGGACAACGACCAGACCCAGACGGCCTCGGGCGGTTTCATCTACAAATGGCGCGCAAACCGGATCTCGCTCGACGGCATGTACGGCAGCGGCCTGCGTGAAGACGCGCCATCGGGCGTGCCCGGGGGCCAGGAAGACAAGCCCTACACGCAGATCAATCTCTCGCTGGACCATCAATTCGGCGGGACAAAGGGCCTGAATGTCCGATTGGACGTGATCAACCTGTTCGATAGCGCCTACGCGCTGGGCGGGGGCACGGGCATCGGAATAAACGGCGCCCAGTGGGGGCCAAGACGTAGTGTCTATGTCGGGATTTCGAAGGCCCTGTAAACATAGAGCGCTCGGGCCTCTGTAACACACACCTGAGCGCAACTCAAAAATGCTGTCGGTAAACTTAAATGGAGGCGAGAACGCCTCTATATTACGGGATTAATATCCATGTACAAGAGTACAATTGGTATCGCTATCATTTCTGCTTTCGGGTTCATTGGCACGTCGGCGATGGCCGAGTGCAATGATGATCAGCAGGCTCAGGCGGCCGCGATCGCGGCAAACATAACAAAAGCCCCGGTCAGCAAAGTCGTGCCCGTCACGGGAAAGCAAATGGTCAGCGTCGATGCCTGTGACGCCACTAACGGTAACTATATTATCGAATACAAGTATAATTTTTTGGGAGACGGCGGTCTCTACTGGGTGACGGCCACGGCCAAATTCGGCCCCGGGGGCGCATCCCCATCGATCAAATTTACCGGCAAAAGTCCCAATCTCGCCGCCGCCGAGGCCAAGTCGGGTATTAAACTGGGCGCCAATTAGCGGCGTTCCATCCGGGGACCAATCGAAACGGGATCTTCCAGCCATTCAGTGCTACGATTGACAACATACCAACTAGTTGGTACGCCTGAGGTGTTGCGGATAAACCGGAACAGTGGGGATAACGATGATGAGACTGACTCATGGGGCGATCGCGTGCGCCGCTGTTTTGCTGGTCATGATCCCGGGCGCGGCGCGGCAGGCGCGAGCCGAGACCTATCCGAAAATGCTGCCGATCGACCAATATCTGATGCCTGACCGTAATGCCGAAATCGCCATGGCGCGAAGCGCGGCGCCGCCGTCCATTTCCGGGGACGCCACGGTCCTCGTGCTCGGGCGGGGCGGCTACGAGACCGCGATCAAGGGCAAGAACGGTTTCGTTTGCCTTGTCGAGCGGTCGTGGATGTCTCCGTTCGACTTTCCGGAGTTCTGGAACGCCAAGATGCGCGGCCCCATCTGCTACAATCCACCGGCCGCCAGAACCGTCCTCACCTATACAATCGCGCGAACAAAGCTGGTCCTGGCCGGCAAGTCCAAGCCCGAAATCCGGGCGGCGATCAAGACCGCGGTGGCCGGCAAGGCCCTGCCGGTGCCCGAGCCCGGTGCGATGTCCTATATGATGTCGCGGCAAGGCTATCTCAACGATGAAGCCAGATCGTGGAGGCCCCATCTGATGTTCCACCCGCCAAAGACCGACGCGGCGGCATGGGGCGCGAACCTGGCGGGATCGCCGGTGATGCTGGACAGCGCTCATCACGTGGTTCCCGAGCCCGAAACCATATTCATGGTGGGTGTCGACCACTGGTCGGACGGCACGCCGGCGCCGGCCATGGACATGCACAAGCACTAAGACCGCGTTTGGCGGGCGCGCCGCGAAGATCGACAGCACCGAACACGCCTTTCAACGCGTTGGTTCCTTTCGTCGCGCGACGAATCGGGTTCGTTCCCGTCTACGCCGCCCCCGTCGCAAACCGCACCTCCGACCCGCCACGACCGCTAAGGTCGGCGTGTTCTCCCCGACCGGGGATCTGCCAAGGAGGTTCAAATGTCATCGTTTCAATTTCGTGTTGCGTTTGCCGCGGCCGCGTTGACCGCCGCCCTCGTCATGCCCGTTTTGCCGTCGGCCGCCCATGCGGGGGATCCGGACGACGATAGCGCGACCGTTCGGGTGCATGTCTCAATTCCTCACGTCGATTTCGACGATCCGTCGCAGGTCGGCGCCGTCTATCGCCGCCTGCAGACCGAGGCAAACTACGTCTGCCAAGTCGCCGCTACCTACGCCCAGAATGACGATACCCGTGCCGAACGTACCTGCGAAACCAACGCCGTGGCGGGCGCGGTTCGCGATATCAATCAGCCGCAACTGTCCCGCCTCGACGATCAACGCACGCACAATGGCCGCACCGACAAGACCCAGATCGAGCTCAGCCTGAACTCTCCGCATCACTGAGCTTGCCACCGGCCGGATCGGCGTGGCGCCCCATTTATCCCTGGTGCCACGCCGGCGTACCGGGCCAGGCGAAAAGTCCCCCGCCCTCTGTCGGCCGGGGGATTTTTTGCGGTTCGCGACCTCTACATCTGGCGGAACAAATGCTTGTGCCCCTCGCTGACATCGAGCCGTTCCAGCCGGGTCTTCAGCTTGACCTGAACGGCACCGGCCAGATTGCGCGTGATGCCGGCTATTGCGTCGACATTGACGATCGTCGAGCGATGAATCTGCCAGAAGCGGCCGGGATCCAGTTGTTCGGACAGCTCCTTCAACGAGCGCCGGATCAACGACTCGCCATCGGCCGTCACCACGCGCGTATATTTGGTGTCGGCCTGGAAATAGCAGATCTCTTCGACGGTGATCAGTTGAACGCCATTGCCGCGAGACGCGTTGATCCAGCGCAAATAGCCTTTTTCCGCTGGCGCCAGAAGGGTTTCGGAGGTTGGCGGGAGCGGCGTCGTCGCACGCGCCTCCAATTTCTGACGAATGCGGCGCAGGGCGAGCATCAGCCGCGCCGGCTCATAGGGCTTCAACAGATAGTCCGCGACACCGCGCTCGAAGGCCGCGATCGCGTAGACGTCGTAGGCGGTGACAAAGACCATGTGGCAACGCCCCTCGATCTGGCGCGCCACGTCGAGCCCCGTCAGGCCGGGCATCTGGATATCGAGGAACATGATATCGGGCTGGTGCCGGTCGAACAGACTGAGCGCCTCGATACCGTTGGCGGCCGTGGCGACGATCTCCAACTCCGGCCACAGCACCGCCAGATGCTCGCGCAACGCCTCGCGCAGCACGTCCTCGTCCTCGGCAATGATGGCTCGGGGCGAGGCCACGGCTCAACCTCTTTTGAGTTCGATGATCAGGCAGCGCACGTCCGCGCCCGTCAGGTTTTCGGTCTCGTGCGTCACCGGCTCGCTCCAGAAGACGTCGCCTTCCTTTTGGATGCCGATAAGGTTGTGGCCGTTCTCTATGACGTGGACCTTGGCCGGGGTCAGCATAACGGTCAGATGCGCCGGATGCGAGTGGATGCCGTCGCCGCATACGCCCATGCCCGGGCGGCTGTTATATTCCAGCACGCGCACCTGGCTATTCTCCAGCACGACCTTGTAGTTGCCGGGTTGGGCCCGCACGGCGTCCTGGGCCTCGCCTGAGGAGGCCGCCAGACTTGCGGAAAGGCTTGCCGCCAGGGTGGCGGCCAAGGTTGCCGGAACGCCCGCCAGCAAGCTGCGGCGGGTATCGTTAATGGACTCGGTGCACATGAAGGCCTCCTTGTGAAGAATAAAGTCGGATGAGAAAAGCTAATGATGACAGACTGGACTCCACGCCGGATGAAGGGGGCCGAACAGGTGAACGTCCAGCCAGGTGGCATCCTCTTCTTCGCGACGCGTGAGCCGATGATCGCCGGCCATATGGACGGCTTGACGAAAATAGGCTTCGGTATCGGCGCAAAACGCCTGATCGCCGGCCCGGCCGCCGAAACTCAGGCATTCGTCACGCAGTACGACCTCCGCGTCGCCCAAACTCAGGAGACGATCTACCGCCGGTAGCAGCATCGATCCGGGAAAGCGGACCTTTGGCAACGGAAGGTCGAATGCCACGCTGAGTCGGCCGGGTTGGCCGAGCCGCGCCCGAACCTGAGCATAGCTTTCAACGAGGGCCAGTTCCTCGGCCAAGGTGGAGACCACGGAGCGGTTGCTGACCCCCGCCGCACGCAGGAACGTCACCAGCTCGGTCATCAGGCGGCCCGCGCCGGCGGGATCGGTGTCGTAGAGCTGCTGCAAGCGCGTCGTCGCCTGCAGCAGGAAGGACGGTTGCAGCCCGGCGTTCAGCGCGGCGGCCTGTGCCTGGTCGGCTTCGGCGTCGGCATAGTCGGCGGCGACCTGCATCTGCCCCAACAGGTTGCGGCGGCGTTCCGCGCGCGCATTGAAGGTTATGGCCGTGACGAACAGGCCGCCGTAAAAGCAAACCGGCCAGAAATCATAGAGGAAGGCCGTCAGCACCGACCTGGGCCGGACGAACAGGGCCTGCAGGCCGGTTGCGGCCCCGACGTGCTGGGCAAAGACCAGAACGCCGGTATGCACGGCAGCCTCCAGGGCGGCGAACATGACCAGGGCCAGGGCGAGCTGCGGCGCCGTCAGACGCGGTTCCAGCCAGGCGCAGCCGAATGACAGCGTCATGGCCGCGGCGACATAGTGGCCGCCGACGAGCAGCACGAACGACGCCACCTCGTCGAAGGTCATGCCTTCCAGCGGTGTGCTGAATGATTCCATAGCGGTCATGCCGACGCCCCACAGCCCGCCCAGCAACAACAGCCGTCCGACCGATGCGGCTTTCATGCCGGTCCGGCCCAAGGGATGTGCAGCGAGGCGACGACGCCGCGCGGTTCGTTGCTGGCGATGCGGCAGGCGGCGGTGGGTCCGTAGAGCGTCGTCAACCGTGCGCGGACATTGGCGAGGCCGGTGCCTGTGCCGCTTTCACCGCTGAAGCCCACGCCGGTATCCGCCACCTCGACCGTCAGTCGATCGCCGTCGGGGACAGCCCGAATAAGGATCGTTCCGCCTTCGGGCGAGGGCGAAATGCCGTGCTTGATGGCGTTTTCGACCAAGGTCGCCAGGGTCAACGGCGGAAAGGCCAGATCGCGCAGGTGGTCGGCGATCTCGACGCGCACCACCAGGCGTCCGGACATGCGTTCGCTGAACACCTGCAGATAGGCTTCGGCAAGGTCGGCCTCGCGGCCCAGGGTCGAGAAGGTGTCTTCGGAACTGGCGAGCGTGGCGCGCATGAAGGTCAACAGGTGCGACAACAGCCGGCCGCCACCAACGGGACCCGACTGGTAGAGCTGGCGGATGGTGGCCAAGGTATTGAACAGGAAATGCGGTTCGATCTGGCGGCGCAGCGCGGTCAATTTCGCCGCCGCGGCTGTTTTTTGGGCACGGGCCTGGCGGCGTTCGACGTGGCGCAGGCCGGCGGCGGCGGCGATGCCGCGGCGCCAGTAGAAATAGGCGATCGAGGCGATGCCGGCGATGGCCATCCAGCGCACCACGCGCGACGCCAGCGCCGCCGGTCCCGAGGCCGCTGCCTGGGGATCGATGATCATCAATAGTCCCTCCCCCGCCACGGCGCCTATTGTTATGGCGCAGGCCAACGCCGCAGCCTGAAGCCGCAGCGGCAGAGCCAGATGCAACCCGCCGAGTAACGCCACGGACAGGGTCGCGGCGACGATCAAGTCGTCACGGACGATATCCATCCAGCCGACCAGAACATCGGCGACGGTCCAGTTCTGCCAGACGAAGGGCTGCACCAGAAATTCGGTGGATTTGAGGACGGCGATGATCGCGGCGCATAGGCCAATGGTCCATGCCGAGGGCATTGCCGGCCTCTGCTGTGGCGCAAGCTGGACGCCGGTGCGCTCCTGACCCATGACCCGTACTCCCGACAGGCCGTAAGGAAACCACCGAATATGGGGGCAATCAACACCGGATAACGGCGTTCGACCCCTTAATCCCGGCATTCGTCGCAAAGGGGCGGCTTCAGGCCGGACGGTCGCGACCTTCGGCGGGTCTGGGCGCGAAAAGCAGCTCGAAATAGCGCCTGAGATGAGCGACGCTGTCGATCGCGACCTGCGGATCGTCCGTGGCCTTGGCCAGGATGAAGGCGCCTTGCAAGACGGCCTGGGTGTGGAGCGCCAGGCCGCGCGCCGTCAGACCACTCCCGGGCTGATAGAGGTCGATCGCCTGCGCCAAATCCGCTTCCAGGGTCTCGGCGTGGCCGATGATACTGGCGCCGCACGCCTGACGGATCAATGGATGGCTGAGGAAGGTCTCCTGCGTCATCGTTCCGGCGAAGCAGCTGAACTCGGCGGGGGCGCCGCGAATAAGCGCGCTGCGCAGATCGATATAGCCGAGCACACGATCGAGCGGATCCGGACGATCATGGTAAGCCGCCTTGGCGAACATCGCGCCGGTCATGGTCGACCAGTGGTCGGCGGCGGCGACCGCCATGTCTTCCTTGGATTGGAAATGGTGGAAGAACCCGCCCTTGGTCACTTCGGCGGCGGCGCAGAGGTCGTCGATGCTTGTCCCGCTGTATCCCTTTTGCCTGAGGATGCGCAGCGCGGCATCGAGCAGTCTTGATCGCGACGACGGGGAACTCGATACTGTATTTGAAGGCTTCATGAGCCCGTGATTACCAACCAGTCGGTACGCCGTCAATCCACCGGCCCGGCCCGCCATGCACCCAAGCGGACATGGCGCCAATGCGCCTGACATAAAAAATATCCGCCGCAATCGCGCGGTCTCACAAACCGCCGGATCAGCGAGTAAGGAGACTGATGATCAAGAGGACGGCCAGGATGGCGCAGGCGAAACGCCAAAAGGCCTCGGCGTTTCGCGCCGATCCCGGACGAACGGACACCATCGGCGCCGCGTGCGCCCTGCCGTGCTCGAGCTCATAGACCAACTCGTCCATATCCCCGAACCGGTCGGTTTTGCGAAATGAAATGGCGCGCATAACCAAGCCATTTAGCCAGGCCGGCGTCTCCGGGCGATATCGCGTCAAGGGCGGCACGTCCCCGAAAATAGGCCGGGTGTCCGGAACGCTTTCCCCCAGCGGGTACCGCCCCGTTACCATGCGATAGAGCGTTACGCCCAGGGCATATTGATCCGACTGTCCATCACCCCTTTCGCCGTCGAACAGCTCCGGCGCCATGAAATCGATCGTGCCAGGCGTTTCCATTTCCGCGAACGCGTCGAATTGCGATATCCGCGCCACCCCCAGATCGATAAGCTTGAGCCCCCCATCCTCCAGAAGCATGATGTTTTCGGGTTTCACGTCCCGATGCACCACACCGGCGCGATGAAGGGCCGCCAGGCCGCGCCCGACCTTACCGGTGATCGCCATCACCGCCTCGATCGGCAACGGCCCTGCCCTTAACCTCGCCTCCAGCGTCTGCCCGCGGTAATAGGGCATGGCGACATAAAGCCGGGTCTGACGGCCTTCGGCCAAGGATATCGCGCCGCCGATATGGCTGTGCGTGATCCGCTGCCCGACAAAGACCTCGCGCACAAAGCGGCGACGGTCATCGTCGGACGCCGTGTCGAACTTGGGGAATTTGAGGACGACCTCGCCGCCTGGATCCGTGGCCAGGAACAGGCAGGCGGCCGGGCCTTCGCCGATTTTCCGCACAAGCTGGAATCCGTCGATGCTGTCGCCCGCCTGTGGGGGAGCACCGACCGGAAGCGCCTCGAATTCCGCGGTGATCGCGTCATGCTCGGGCGGCGGGACCTCGATTATGTCGAGAACGATGGCGGTCACATTGTCATAGCCGCCGGCCTCAATGGCGGCGAGCACGAGCGCGTCGGCGTCCGCCTGCGGCGATTGCCGGCGCCCGAGAAGGCGATGGATCGCACGCGAAGACAGAGCGCCGTGCAATCCATCCGTCGCCAGCAGAAGGCGATCATGGACCTCGATGCGTTGCGTCTTGATGTCGAGACGAAGCGAAGGCTCAAGCCCCAGGGCGCGCAGAAGCCGTGTCCCGCCGTTGGGCTCCAGCGTGACGTGGTCTTCGGTGAGCAGGGAAAGCGTTTCCGACCTGAGGTGCCAGGCGCGGCTGTCCCCCACGTGAAGAACGGTCAAATTGGCCCCGCGCAATACAGCGGCGGTAAAGGTCGTCGCCGTTCCCGCCATCTGGGAGGCGGCGCGCGCCTCCGCATTGAGCCAGCGGTTGTAGGCTTCCAGGGTTTTCATCGCCGCCGAGCTCACGCCGGCCAATCCGCTCTGTGCCCGGTATCCCTCGAGAAAGGTGCGCACCGCCAGTTCCGACGCGGTCCGCCCCCCTTGTCCGGCGCCGTCGGCGACGACCGCAACGATGCCTTGCAACGATCGTTCGCTGGCGCTGCCGAGGTCGACGCCGCCAAAGTCCTGATTTTCCGCGCGGCGTCCGCCTGAAGACGCGAAGCCGGCGGCGATCTGCAACTGCCCGAGTGTGCGCATGCCCGTCAGCCCTTCAGATCGCGGTAGGCCGCGGCGAGCTTCGATGTCGCGGATTTCAATTCGTCGAGGTCGAGACTGGCGAAGCCCAATCTCAGACCCTCGACCGGCGTGTCTTCGGACGCAAAGCCATGGGGGAGTTGGAAATGCACGCCGCGACTATGAGCGAAAGCGCGAAGCTTGGTGAAATCCGTATCGCGGAAGCGGACCCAGAAGGCCAGGCCGCCATCCGGCAAGGTAAGCGCCACCTCGTCCGCGAATTCCGCGCGCAGGAGATCGGCGAAGCAATGTCTGCGGTCGGCATATTGCGACAGCATCTTGCGGGTATGGCGGTGAAGTTCGCCCTCCTCGATGAACCGCGCGATCGCATCTTCCATGGCTGGATCGCCCTGCCGGTCGACCAGAACGATTTCCCCGGCGATTCTGTCGATCAATGTCCTGGGCGCCGATATGTAGCCGATGCGCAGGCTGGGGCTCAGGAGCTTCGACAGGGACCCGATATAGACGACGAACCCGGCGCCATCGAAGGCGGCCAATGGCAACATCGGCCGATGCGCAAAATGGAAGTCGTGATCGTAATCGTCCTCGATGATCGCGAAGCCGAACTGGGAGGCCAGGATCATCAGGTCCATGCGCCTTTCCGGCGTCATCAGGACCGTCGTCGGGAAATGATGATGCGGGGTCACGTAGACCGCGCGCACCCGTTTTTGCCGGCACACCCGCTCAAGATCCTTGACGACCAAGCCCTGGGCATCCACGCCCACCGTGGCGATCTCGGCGCCGGCGCGCCGGAAGGCTTCGCGCGCCGGCGGGTAGGTCAGGGATTCGACGACGACCGTATCTCCGGGCGACACGAGCGTCTGCGCGATGGTGAAAATCGCCATCTGGCTTCCACGCGTAAGACAGAGATTGCCCGCATCGGCGGCAAGTCCCCGCTCCGCGTTCAACATCGTCGCGATGGCCGAGCGCAGCGATTCCGAGCCCCGGGGATCGCCGTAGCCCAGTCTCCGGCGACGCAGGGTACTGCGCAATCCGTCGCGGTAGGCCCGCGCGAGCGCTTCGATAGGAACCAGGCGGATATCGGGCGCGCCGTCGTCGAAACAGACCATGTCGGGGGGCGCCAGATCGACAACCGGACCGGATACCGCTTCGCGGACACGAAAGAAGGGCTGTTCGGGAATCTTTCCCCAACCCGCCGGCTTGGCATCCAGAACCGGCAGGTTTTCCGCGACAAAGGTGCCTCGACGGGGTTCGGACGATAGCCACCCCTGGGCCTGCAGTTCGGCGAACGCCGACTGAATCGTTTTGCGATTGACCTCAAGACTTTCGGCCAGCTCCCGGGTGCCGGGCAAAGGCGTGCCGGGTTTCATCCGCCCCCGGCGAATCTCTTCGATCAGCATGTGCACGAGCTGTTGTCCGACCGGCGTACCGCTTCGGCGATCGAGGACGAAGGTCAGGGGCCAGGGACGCAGCATATCTGGACCATCCACTATTTGAATTCTGGAGGATTTGATGGGCCAGAACTCCTAGCATAATGGCTTTCATCACGCCATAAGGAAAATGAAATTTCACTGCACACACATACGATAATCAGAATATAAAATCTTGGCACACTAGGGGTATGAAAATGACGAGTAGTATAGAGAAAAAGCCGTTAAAGCAAAACTGCCTTGGATTTGGCGAATTGCTTGCTCAGGGCGTAGCCCTTATTTCTCCGACCATGACGGCAGCGCTTATTATCCCTGTTATGTTCGGAAACACGGGCAACTGGAGCTGGTGCGCCTACGCACTTGGCACGGTGATGCTGCTTTTCGTCGCAATGAACCTGAACCAATTCACGCGCCGGTCGACCGGCTCGGGCTCGATGTACGCCTATATCTGCCGTGGCCTGGGCATAAACGCCGGCGCCGTCGGAGGCTGGTCGCTGCTGTGGGCCTATATGGGCATTACCATTGCGGGGGTCACCGGCTTTTCGATCTTCGCCGGCAAGCTGCTGACGATGGCCGGCATTTCCGCGCCCCCCCTGGTCCTCGCCGTGATTTGTGTCGGTGCCGCCTGGTATTGCGCGTGGAAAAACGTTCAGCTGTCGGCGATCGCCATGCTCATCTGCGAAGGCCTGTCGATGCTGCTGATCATCGTTCTTTGCACGATCGTGCTCGGCCAGCATCATTTCGCGATCGATACGACCCAATTCGCGCCGTCCACCTTCCCGACCGCCGGCCTCGGGCTGGGCGTCGTTGTGGCGATTTTCAGTCTGGTGGGTTTCGAAAGCGCCTCCGCCTTCGGCGACGAAGCGAAAAATCCGTTGAAGACAATTCCCAACGCCATCGTCATGAGCCTGCTCATTTCCGGCGCGTTCTTCATCGTCGTGACCTACACCATGGTCATGGGCGTGAAGGGATATTCGGTCTCCCTGGACAAGATCGACGCGCCCTTGAACGTCCTCGCCACCCTGGCGCACGTCGACATTCTGCAAATCCCCCTGTCGCTCGGCGCGATGATCAGCTTTTTCGCGCTCTGCCTGTCGTGCATCAATGCGGGCGCCCGGGTTCTCTACACAATGGGGCGCCACGGCGTTGTTCCGCCGGTAACGGCGACATCGCACGGCAAGAACGAAACGCCGCATGTCGCCGTTTCCATCCTGTCGGCGGTGGCTTTGCTGATCGCGGTTCCGGCGTCGCTGGCCGGCGTGCAAATGCTCGACCTGTTCAACTATGCGGGGACCTGCGCCGCGTTCGGCTTCATCGTCCCGTATGGCCTGATCAGCGTCGCCGCGCCCGTCTACCTGCACGCCCTCGGCAAACTCAAGGGTCTCGACATTCTGGTCAGCGGCGTATCCCTGCTCCTGCTCGCCGTGCCGGCCATTGGGTCGGTCTACCCGGTTCCCGCGGCGCCGATGAATGTATTTCCCTACCTCTTCATCGCCTACCTCTCGCTCGGCCTGGTGTGGATTCTGGTCCTGCACCGTCGGCGCCCGGATCTCGCCGGCAAGATCCAGGAAGATCTGGTCCTGAATCACGACCGCTTTGCCTCGTAGGAAATGACCCGGTCCAGAGGCGGGCTCGTCTGGACCGGGCCGTCCCCAAGCGAAGCGAGGTCGCGGTCTTCGCCCAATTCCAAGCGTAACAGGTAACCGGATGAGCAAATCCCTCAAACCCCGGCACATGCATGTCCGCATAGCCGACATACGCCGCGTGACGAACCGCACGATGATTGTCCGTTTGCGCTGGAACGACGGCGAAACGCTGACCTACCGGCCGGGTCAATTCATCGGCTTGGTCGCGGAGGACGGACGTCCAAGATTTTTCTCGATCGCCAATGCCAGGCCGGACGACGGCGAAATCGAACTCCATATCAACCGGGTGGTCGACGGGGTCTTCACATCGGCGCTCTTTGACAAGGCCCGGCTTGACGATCCTTTCACCTTGATCGGGCCGTACGGCGATTTTTCGATTCCGCTTCATTCGCCTGCCGAAATCATCGTCGTCGCCGGCGGCACGGGATTCGCCCCGGTAAAAGCCTGCCTCCAATCCCTCGCCGCCGAACGGAGGGCCGGGCGTGACCCCTCCGGGGGGATTCATCTCTATTGGGGGGCGCGTACGGCGGCGGACCTTTACGACCTCGAGGCGGTGGCGGCGCTGACGGACCAGCTGCCCGGGCTTCGATTTATCCCCGTCGTGGAAACCGGACCCGCCGCCGAAGGCATGCGTACCGGCTGGGTGCATCGCGCCATCATCGACGACTTCGACGACCTGACGGGGCATGTGATCTACGCGTGCGGCGCTCCCGGACTGATCGACGCCATCACGCGCGATTGCGGCGCCGAGCGCGGCTTCGCCGCCACGTCCCTGATCGCGGATGTATTCGTCAGCGGTCCGCCGGTCGACGCCGGCGCGGAGCCCCCCACGGGCGAAAGCGTCACCTTGATCCTGAACGGGCAGGACGGCGTCATCGCCGTCGACGGCCGGGCGGGAGAGCCCCTCCTGCTCGCCCTGAAACGCGCCAATCTGCCGCTTCAGGCCGTTTGCGGCGGCAAGGGCGCGTGCGGCACCTGCCGCGTCAATATCTGCCCATCCTGGCGGGACGGCCTTCCCGCGCCGACGAAGCGGGAAGCCCGCCTTCTCCAATACCTCGCGGCCGGTGAGGGGGACCGATTGTCCTGCGCGATCGTTCTGTCCTCGGCGCTGAACGGCCTCGAACTGCAAATTTCCGTTGAAAACGAAGGAGAATTACAATGACCACAGACGTTCTTGAACAGTCCGACCTGGAGAAGGTCGGGGGCGCCTACGACGTCGCCGACATGCTGAAAGTGAGAACCATGACGCGCAATGCGATCACCGAGATCGCCGCCCGCGTCAAACCCGGCATGGTCGAGGAAGACGCCGTGGAAATGGCCCAGGACATCCTGGCCGAGGCCGGCATGATCCGCGGTTGGCATGACGTCTATGTCCGCTTCGGCACCAACACGACGAAGACGTTCGGCGAGGCGTCCGCCCCAGGCATTGTCCTCGGTAACGACGACATGGTGCTCATCGACATCGGCCCCGTATTCGAACAATGGGAGGGCGATGGGGGAGACACGTTCGTCTTCGGCGCCGATCCGGACAAGCTGCGCTGCGCGGCCGACGCCCGGGCGCTGTTCCATATCGTCCGCAAGAAGTGGGCAACGGACAAGGCGACCGGACGCGATCTCTACGAATTCGCCCAGGCGGAGGCCGCGCGTATGGGCTGGGAGCTCAACATGGACCTCTCGGGTCATCGGATCTCGGAATTCCCGCATGAAGCCCATTATGCCGGCCCGCTCGCCGACGTCGACTTCACGCCGACGGCCGGTCCCCTTTGGGTCCTGGAAATTCACATCCGGCACCCCAGCCGGACCTACGGCGCCTTCTTTGAGGATATGCTGCTCGACGACAGCTATTTTGCGGATTCCGCTGTCTGATATTTGACTGTCGGTGAGGCCGGATAGCGTTAAGATATGACGACGGACGTCCGGCCTCACCTCTCACCTGCCGCGTTTCAAGCGCCGCGCGGCGCGTTTGAGTGTTGGCCTGGTTTTCACGTAAGGGAGTCCCATGAAGGTTCATTTTGTCGTACACGAAGCTTTTGAGGCTCCGGGCGCCTACGAAACCTGGGCGCGGGCGCGTGGACATCGGGTGTCCTATTCTCGCGTCTTTGCCCACGAGCCGCTGCCCTCCTCCGCCGAGGGCATCGATCTTCTCGTCGTAATGGGGGGGCCGCAGTCCCCGTCGACAACCCGGGCCGAGTGCCCGCACTTCGACGCCGCCGCCGAAATGGCGCTGATCGTGCAATGTGCCGCCGCCGGCGGGGCCGTTGTCGGGGTTTGCCTCGGGGCGCAGTTGATCGGCGAGGCGCTGGGCGCGCAACATGAACGCAGCCCGCAAAAGGAAATCGGCAAATATCCGATCTGGCTTACGGCCGAGGGCCAGGCAAACCCAAGATTCGCGGGCTTCGGCGCGGAATTGGCCGTCGGCCACTGGCACAGTGACATGCCGGGCCTGACAAAGGACGCGACCATCATCGCCTTCAGCGTCGGCTGCCCGCGCCAGATCATCGCGTACAGCGATCTCGTCTACGGCTTTCAGTGTCATATGGAATTCACACCCGACGTCGTCGAAGGGCTCATCGCCGCTTCCCCGGATGAATGGGTGGCCTCGTACGGACGCACCTTCGTGCAGCAACCCGAGGCCTTGCGCGCCAACGACTATAGCGAAATGAACGAGACCTTATTCGGGTTTCTCGATGGCCTCTCGGTCCTCCGCGTCGAAAGGCATCGGCGTGTCGCGTCCATAGCGCCATCATGAACCGGGTTGCCAATTCCCTCGCCCGTTAACCCCATCGGTTAAAAACATATTGAGACTGCCGACGCATAACGGGCTTAGTGCCCTGTTTGTTCATAAAAAAGTACCGGCCATGGCCGCCATGCGTATCACGTCTTTAGTATCGCTTATCGAGCGTGGCTGGGCCGGTGGCCTGTCGTCGCTTCAATCGCGCGCCGCGTCGCCAATGGCGCGTGACGCCGAGCCCAACCCCGACCGCCTCGAAAGCGAAACCGCCATCAGCATGCGGCCGATCGTGCGCAGCTATCTCGGCGTCATCACCGGCTATCAGCTGATCAACGGTCTGTTTTATCGCGTACCCGGCGATCCCGGCTGGGTCCCGGCCCTGGCCTTCGCCACGGTCGCCGTCGGCGCGATCCTGTTCTTCTATACGCGCAACGTTTCCAGGATGCGCCCGCTCGAGATCGCCGGCCATGTCGCCAATCTTCTGCTTTTCGCCAACTGCCTCATCGACCTCACAATGGAATACGAGGCGCTGAAGCTGTTCTATCTCGCGCTGCTGCTGCCCATCTACGCCTTTTCCGGCGCGCGCTGGCGGATCATGGTGCCTTGCACCGCGCTCAGCCTGCTCACCTTCTACCTCTTCGCCCGGGCGCACGAGGCGGCGCAATTCGGCGACTATATGTGGATCGCGTTCGGCGCCCTGGTGACGGCGGTCGGCATCACCGCGTCCATGCGCGTGACCCTGCTGCGTGCCGTCCGCGCCCGCATCGCCGCCGATCACCACCGCGACGAAGCGCGCCTGCTGGCCAATTTCGATGCGCTGACGGCCCTGCCGAACCGGCGCAGCTTCTTCAACCGGCTGGACGCGGTCATCGAGTCCGGCGACGCCTTCGACCTGGGCCTGGTCGATCTCGACGGCTTCAAGCCGGTCAACGACATCTACGGCCACGCCGCCGGCGACGCGATCCTCGGCGAGGTCGCCCAGCGCCTGACGGCCGTTTGCGGCGACGGGGCCTGCGTCGCCCGCCTGGGGGGCGACGAATTCGCCCTCATCCTCGAACACGAGGTCAGCGAGGCCGATCTCCTGGCGCTGGGCGAGCGCTGTTGCGCGGCGCTTCGCCGGCCGTTTTCGTTCGGCGCCGCCCTCATCAACCTGTCGGGCTCAATCGGCTTTTCGCGCTGCGCGGCCGGCCATTGCCTGGGCACGGCCGGCGCATCGCTGCTCGAGCGCGCCGACTACGCGCTTTATCGCGCCAAGGACGGCCGGCGCGGCACGGCCGTCATCTTCGACGAAAAGCACGCCCAGGAGATGCTCGACTTCAACCGCGTCGACCGGGCCCTACGCGTCGGCAATCTCGACGACGAGATGCACATGGTCTTCCAGCCGCAGGTGGATCTGCACACCGGCCAGACCGTGGGCTTCGAGGCCCTGGCGCGGTGGAACAGTCCCGTTCTGGGGACGGTCTGCCCCGACGTCTTCATCCGCGCCGCCGAGCGTTCGGGGATGATCAGCGACCTGACGCCGGCCCTGCTAAAAAAGGCGCTGGCCGCCGCCGCGGCCTGGCCCGAAGCCTTGCGCATCGCCTTTAATCTCTCGGTCTACGACCTGCATTCGCCCCAGGCCATGGCGCTGATCGCCCAAGTCGTCGAGCAAAGCGGCGTCTCGCCGCACCGCATCGAATTCGAGATCACCGAAACGGCCATGCTGACCGATCTCGACCAGGCCCTGGAGAGCCTGGCCAAGCTGAAGGCCATGGGCGCGCGCATCGCACTCGACGATTTCGGCTCGGGCTATTCGAGCTTCGGCCAAATCCACCGGCTGCCGGTCGACTGCATCAAGATCGACCAGTCGTTCGTGCGCGAGTTGCTGAAGAACGGCCAGACGCGCAAGATCGTCAAGACGATGATCGACCTGTGCGCCAATCTCAATCTCGACCACGTCATCGAAGGGGTCGAGACCGAGGAACAGCTATGGCAGCTGCGCGAAGCCAATGCGCGCTACGTCCAGGGCTATCTGTTCGCCAGGCCCATCGCCGCCGGCGACATCGTGGCCTATCTCGACCGCGAAGCCAAGGTCACGCGCCTGTTTCACCGCCAAGGCGCGTAGAGGCTCACGCTCTACCGCGGTCAAGCCGCAGCGTCATGCAATAGGCGCCGCCGCCCGACAGGATGAACGGATCGAGATCGACCTCCGCCAGGGTGTAACCCCGCTGCGCGAACTCGCCGCGCAACCGGTCGGTCGGTCGCGCCATGATGATGGTGCGATCGATGCACACGGCATTGACGCAGAACCGCGCCGCGTCCTCATCCGACGCCTCGATAAGGTCCTTGGCCGCCACCGTGTCGCGAAGGGTCGCCAGAGACTCTTCGGTGAAGGCCGGCGGATAGTAGAAAATCTCGCCGCCCGGCAGGGGGCAAAAGCAGGTGTCGAGGTGATAGAAGCGCTCGGTGGCCAGTTCAAGCCGGACCACGGGCTTGTCGAACTGCGCCGCCACGGCGTCGGTACCGGCCAAATCGGAGCGCTGGCCATAGCCGGCCCAAAAGAGATTGCGCGTCGCGTCCCAGATAAAATCGCCCGCGCCCTCGTGCCGGACGTCGGCGGGAAGCTCGATCACCTCGGTGAGCAGGCCGCGCAGCCGAAAGCTTTCGAAGGCGAGGCGATTGATCTCTTCTTCGACCTGGCGTTCGCGATGGCGAAAGCGCGCCAGGACCGCCCGCCCGTCGAAGACCACGGCGGCATTGGCGGGGAACACCAGGTCGGGCGCGCCGGGATAGCCCGGCATGGTTTCGACCTCGGCGCCGGCCGCCTTGAGCGCGCGCGTCAGATGGGCGAACGCGCGGCGCGCGGCGGCTTTGAAGCCGTCGGGGTCCTGGCTCCAGATGCCCGGCTTCATCCACGGATTGATGGCGTAGGAGACGTTGAAATATTGCGGATCGACGACAAGAAAGGTCGGCTGGGTCAATGAGACCGCCGGCGCCCTGTGGGCCATGACGATGACGTTCATGCGGCATTCGCCTTCGGTTGGATTGCGGCGTGTAACAGGCCGAAAATATCGCGCGGATCGCTCGGCGCGGTGATGATGTCGATGTCCGAATAGAAATCCGTGCCCTCGATGCGGTCGGCCAGGAAGCGCAGGACGGAAAAGTCCTCCATGGCGAACCCGACCGAGTCGAAAAGCGTGATCTCGTCGCGGCTTTGGCGGCCGGGATGCGCGCCGGTGGCGACTTTCCAGAATTCGGTCACCGGGAAGTCTTCCGGCATTTGCTGGATCTCGCCTTCGATGCGCGTCTGCGGTTCGAACTCGACGAAGACGGAGGCGCGCCGCACGATGGCGGCCTGCAGTTCGGTCTTGCCCGGGCAATCGCCGCCGACGGCGTTCAGGTGCACGCCGGCGCCGACCATATTGTCCGAAAGGATGACGGCCTGGCGCTTGTCGGCGGTGACGGTGGTGATGATATCGGCGCGGGCGACGGCGTCCTCGGCGCTTTTGGCGACGTCGATCTCGATGCCGGACAGAGCCATGTTGCGGACGAATTTCGCCGTCGCCGCCGGATCGATGTCGAACACGCGCAGCCTGCGGATGCCGAGCAAGGCCTTGAAGGCATGGGCTTGAAATTCGGATTGCGACCCCAGGCCGATCAGTGCCATCGTCTGGGCGTCGGGACGGGCCAGCTTGCGCGCCACCAGCGCCGAGGTCGCGGCGGTGCGCAGCGCGGTCAGTATGGTCATTTCGGACATCAATTGCGGATAGCCGGTTTTGACATCGGACAGGACGCCGAACGCCGCGACCGTCTGCAGGCCCAGTTCGAAATTCTTCGGGTGGCCGTTGACATATTTGAAGGCGAATTTTTCGCCGTCGCTGGTCGGCATCAGTTCGATGACACCGCCCTTGGAGTGGCTGGCATAGCGTGGCGCCTTCTCGAAGGACGCCCAGCGGCGAAAATCCTGTTCGAGGTAAGAGGCGAGATCGACCAGCAAGGGCTCGAGCCCGACGGCGCCGATCAAATCCACGACGTTCCTGACGCTGGCAAATTTCATGACGACACCCTTGATTGCGGCTATAGCGGGATGTGTTTTGAT
>OUWB010013653.1_pt1 | contig 40938 bp, 34 predicted proteins | sample 1779821 | NCBI WGS metagenome assembly OUWB01 (sample SAMEA3914806, study PRJEB12502) | metagenome | biome: forest; material: soil | place: Canada | collected 2011-08-03 | depth 0.1 m
GTCCTGGCTCAGCTTCGGCAGGTCCTTCGGGACGGCGACCTTTTGCTCGGGGCCGTCGCCTTGGGTATCGTCCTCGACGACCGAGCCCGGCGTCACCAGTCGATCGTCCGGCGCCTTGACCAGGAAGGGGAAATACACCCCGTCATAGGTCTGGGAATAGCGCACCTCGTGATTGTTCGCCAGCAGGAAGCTGCCCTGATAGGCGCCGTAGGTCTCGTTGCCGGCCGTGCCCGTCATCAACATCGACCGGCGCAGGTTGAAGAGCTGCACCGCGCAGTGCTCGAGGTCCGGTTGATCGCGGGCGATGACGTTGAACTTCACGCCATTGGCCGATTCCGACGTCTTGACGTGGCCGATGAAGTAACAGACGCCGGTGTCGGTCGGCGCCTGGACCTTGGGCTGGCAGGCCCCCAGCAAAAGCAGCGGCGCAGCGGCCAGGCTAAGGGCGGCGATGGTGGTCGGGCGCATGCGGATCCTCGCTGTGGTTTGAGCCAAGATTAACCGCGAAGCCGCCGATGCGCCACGAATTTATTTACCGCCCCCCGTCTTGGGTGTTGCGCCCTTCGCCTTGGCAAGCTCCGTCGCGAAGTCGGCGCGCGATTGGGCGACGATGCGGTGCAGCAGCCCCGGATCGACAAAGGCGTCCTTGTCGCCCGCCCGCGCCTTGGCCTCGCGGCCCATCACATCGGCGAAGTCCGGATGATTGGGCAGCACGATGTCCGCCTTCATGGCGTCCATCGTCACGAAGCTGCGCTCAAAGTCGCCGGCGATCCCCGGATAGAGCGTGTTGCCGACCAGGATATTGCCGGCCACGGTCAGGCTGCACGGAAAGACGACATTGAGAATCCGTCCGGCATCGGTGACCCGCGTCGACCAGGTCGTACAGCCCTTCGTATGCCCGGGCGTAAGGGTGGCCGTGAGGCGCGCATCGCCCAACGCCACGACCTCACCGTCGCGCAGCACGCGATCGACGGCGACCTTCGGGAAATGGCCGCGCGGATAGTCGGTGTCGCTGTCGTGCTCGCCGTGTTCCAGCGCCCATTGGTCGCCGGCCGAGGCATAGAACTGCGCGCCGGTGTCGTGGCGAATGCGGGCGATGGCACCGGCATGGTCGAAATGGGCGTGGCTGTTGAGGATGATCTTGACGTCCTTCAGCCGAAAGCCGAGCGCTTCGATATTGCGCTCGATCAGCGGGGCGTTTTGCGCCAGCGTACCGTCGAGCAGGACGGCGCGATGCCCCGAGGTGATGAGATAGGCGGCCAGGCCTTCTGTGCCGACATAGTAGACATTCCCGGCGATGCGGAACGGCTTGACCGGGCGCGTCCATGATGCAGTGTCCTCAGCGGCCGCAGGCATGGGGGTGCTCGACGCGACCACCGCTATTGCGGCCGCCGCCAAAAGAATTTTCATGTTAGCCTCCAGATATATCCTTGAGATACAGAGGCTGGCGGGCAACGGCAAACGATGATAATTCGGACGAGCTATTAGTTTATTTTATATCGAATTGGTGCGCCCGACATGCCCCGCCCTCACCTGCCGCTCAATGCCCTGCGCGCTTTCGAGGCCTCGGCGCGCCATCAGAGCTTTACCCGTGCCGCCATCGAGCTGTGCGTCACCCAGGCCGCCGTCAGCCATCAGGTCAAGGCGCTGGAGGACCGGTTGAACGTCAAGCTGTTCAAGCGCCTGCCGCGCGGACTGTTACTGACGGAAGAAGGCGAGGCCCTGCTGCCGGCGGTCAGCGACAGCTTCGACCGCATGGCCGATATGCTCGACCGTTTCGAGGGCGGCTATGTGCGCGAGGTGCTGACCTTGGGTGCGGTCGGCACCTTTGCCGTCGGTTGGCTGCTGCCGCGCCTGCCGCTATTGCGCGAACGGCATCCGCAGCTGGAACTGCGGCTGTCGACCAACAACAACCGCGTCGATCTCGCCGCCGAGGGGCTCGACTACGCCATCAAGTTCGGCAACGGCGCCTGGCACGATACCGAGGCGCTGCGCCTGTTCGACGCGCCCCTGTCGGTGCTGTGCGTGCCGGAAATCGCCGCGCAACTGTCGCGGCCCGAGGACCTTTCGGCCCACACCCTGCTGCGCTCCTACCGTACCGACGAATGGCCGGGCTGGTTCGAGGCAGCTGGCGTGGCGACCGGCGCGCCGGTGGCGAAAGGCATGATGTTCGACTCGTCGCTGGCCATGATGGAGGCGGCGCTGCAAGGCGCCGGTGTCGCCCTGGCGCCGCCTTTGATGTTCGAACGCCACCTGGCCGCCGGCCTGATCCGCCAGCCATTCACCACCACGGTCTCGCGCGGCAGCTACTGGCTGACGCGGCTGCAGTCGAGGGCCGAAACCCTGGCTATGCGCCAGTTCCACGACTGGCTGTTCGAGGTGATCGGACTGACGATCAACGCATGACCGAATAGTCGACCGGCAGCCATTCGAAGGCGGCCGCTTTGGCGCGGACATGGCCGAGGCCGGGGAACGGCAGGTGCGAGCTGGCGACCAGATAGCCCTTTTTCGCGGCGTCGTTGAATATGGCGACACGGTCGCTCGCCGCCTCGTCGGCGTCGCTATCATAGGCGATGGTCACCGACGGATCGGCGAACTGGATCGCGCCGACGTGGACGACATCGCCCCACATCAGCATCGTCTGGCCGTCGCTCTGGATCAGGTAGCCGGTATGGCCGGCCGTATGACCGGCGATCGGCAGCGAGCGGATGCCCGGCAGCAGTTCTGTTCCGCCCGTGAAGGTCGCAAGGCGCCCGGCCTTGATATAGGGCGCGACCGACGCGGCGGCGTCCTTGAAGAAGACCTTGGCGCTGTCGGGGGCGTGGTCCTGATTGGCTTGGCTAAGCCAGAAATCGGTGTCCGCCTTGTTGATATGGATGACGGCATTGGGAAAAGCCGCGGCGGCGCCGTCGATCAGCCCGCCGACGTGATCCGGGTGCATGTGGGTGATGAGGACGTCGTCGATCTGGTCGGCGCGATAGCCGGCCGCCTTGAGGTTCTGCTGCAGCTTGCCAAGCGTCGGCCCGAAAAAGGTCCCGGCGCCGGTATCGATCAGGACCAGCCGGTCGCCGGTATTGATCAGATAGGTATTGACCGAGGTCTCAAGCGGCGACTTAAGAAAGTTGGCGGCCAGCGCGGCCTGAACCGCCGCCGGCGTCGTGTGGGTCAGCAATTGGTCCATCGGCAGATCATCGGTGCCGTCGGACAGGGCGGTGACCTCGAAACGGCCGACCTTGATGCGGTAGTAGCCGGGCGTCGAGGTACCCGCCATCGGCGCCTTGGCCTGGGCCGGCGACGACGAGAGGACGGATGCGCCGGCGACGGCAACCAGGGCGGCGGACAGCAGGGCGAATGTGAGGTGACGACGAAGCATGGGTGGGGTCCTTTGATGCGGATATCGATGCAGACGTCAAATAGAGTTTTGCCAAGGACGTCACAATGCGCCATAAAGGCGAAGCGGTTTTGCATTTTACGCAAAATGGGAACGCCATGCTGGAAGAGCTTCCGACCTTCGTCGCCGTCGCGGCGGCCGAAAATTTCTCGAAAGTGGCGCGCGCGCAGGGCGTCGCGGTGTCGTCGGTGACGCGCAAGATCGACGCCCTGGAAGCCGAACTGGGTGCCAGGCTGTTCAGCCGTAGCCCGCGGCGCCTGGTGCTGACCGACGCTGGCGAACGCCTGTTGCCCCAGGCGCGGACCATCCTCGCCGACATGGCCAACGCCAAGGAAAGCCTTGCGGAGCTAAGCGCCGAGCCGCGTGGCGTGCTGAGCGTAACGGCGCCGTCGATCTTCGGCCGCCGCCATGTCATGCCGGCAGTCGTCAGCTTTCTACGGCGCTATCCGTTGCTTGAGGTCGATCTGCACCTCAGCGACGAGGTCGTCGACCTGGCGGCGCAACGCGTCGATGTCGCCATCCGCATGGGCGTACTGCCCGACAGTGATCTGGTGGCGACGGTCCTGGCGCCCCTTCACCGGGTGGCCTGCGCCAGTCCCGGCTATATCGCCCGGCGCGGCCGGCCGCAACGGCCGATCGATCTGCTGGACCATGATTGCCTGACGACACTGGCGTCGCCGGTGCCGGCCGGATGGTGGACCTTTGCCGGCGTCAACCGGGGACTGCCGCTGGCGGTCAAGGGCTCTTTCCGGTCGGGCGATACCGACAGCCTGCTTCAGGCGGCCATTGCCGGCGTGGGCGTGGTCCATCTCGCCAACTGGCTGGTCAATGACGCGATAGGCTTGGGGCAACTGGTGTCGCTGTTTCCCAATGCCCCCGCCCTTGCCGCCGGGCCCCGGCCGGCGATCCACGCCGTACGCATGCCGGGCCGATCGCACACGGCCAAGGCGCAGTTGTTCATCTCCCACCTGCGCGAGACCTTCGGCAGTCCGCCGTCGTGGGAGACGACAGAGATCGGTGCGCCTGCGACGTAGATCCTCAGTGCATGACGCGAGTATGGGTGAAAATGAACGCCGGCAGATGAGCCGCTGTCATCGAGATGAGCGCGGCCATAGCAACCCCAAAAAATATGAAGGCTATCAGTCGTGTGCGCACCAGGACCTCCGCTCGAGCGAGCAAGGCTTCGTCGAAATCCATCTGGGTCGGCTGCGCCGGCATGGCCTCAGGCCGCAGACCCGCCAATCTTTGGCGATAAATGAAGGCGCGCGGCGTCAAACACACGCCCAAGGCTGTCAAAGCGATACTCAGTGGCCCGCAATAGATCGTGGCTGTCAGAAAAACCGCCATTGACACGCCGAAGGGCACCGGCTCCGTACAGGCCATGGCCGCCGGGCCGCCGTTGCCAAGGCTGAACGCCGCGGCCGCGACACCCATGACCAATACAGGCGCTGCCGCCAGCCAGATCAACCACCGCCCTAAACGGAAACGGGCCGGCGCGTAGAGGGCGATGGCCGAGCCTCGATCCAGCTTCCACAGTTTGGCGTAGCGGTCGATCGTACGGCGGTAGCCGTAAAGCGTCGTCCAGATCAGCACGCCAATCACGACGGTCGCAATCGCGACCATGATCCAAATACGCGCGGTGCAAATATTCATGGCGACCCAATCCCCTACTCCACGCCTCCGAAGCGACGCCATAGCATTCGTCCCTGCCTGGGCAACTGTTACACATCATGTACGCATCGTGATCGTACAGGCGAATCGAGCGGTTGCCGCGAACAGTCGGTCATATAATATCAATCTGTGAGCGCTATCTTAGCCTCTGCCCTTCCTGGGCGTTTCCTCCCTGTAGACTGAGCCGGGCCTTGGCCCGGCTTTCTTTTTGCCTACAGCTTGAGGAACCATCGGCGGCGGTAGCACGCCCACAGGATGAGGAAGATCAGCACAAGATAGATCAGGCCAAAGGTGAAGGACGCCGCATACGGATCGAGTACCTGGCTTAGCGCCGCCTGACCCGCGCTGCGCAGCGACACGAAGGCTCCGGACTCGCGGGCCCAGTTGATGTCGAACACCGGTGCGAACAGGAAGCAGATCAGATAGGCCAGCAACGGATTGGCGCCATAGACCTGCAAGGGGAACAGAACCTTGCCGAGTTGCGGACGATCGTTGATCAGACTCAATCCGGCCAGCAGGACCAGCGAGAACCCGCCGCTGAACAGCACAAATGTCGCCGTCCAGATATTCTTGATGATCGGGCAGATGCCGCTCAGTGCCAGCCCAGCCGTCATCAGCCCCACACCGGCGCCGAACGCCGTCAATATCGGGCGTTTGATCTTGCCGCTCCTATAGGCGAGGCCCGTCAGTATGCCGAGGAGGATATTGGCGGCGCTGGTATAGACATTGACCAGTCCGTCGGGATCGAAGACCACCTTGCCGTTTACCGGCCAGTAGATGAACATGTGCGGCACGGTGAACAGGCTGCGGTCGATATAGGCCGGCCAGCTACCCACAGGGTCGAAGCGCGGCGCGCCAAAGCCCGGCACCGGAACGAATTCAAGCCACGCCCAGTGCGAGACCAGGATGAAGACGAAGGCGGCGGCCAGGATCTTCGGCGCGAATACCGGCTGGCCGTCATCCGCCCGCCGCGTTGTCACGAGGAACAGGGTGAGCGCCAGGGCAAAGGCCAGGCCGATCTTCTGCAGGACGCCCGGGATGCGCATATGAGCGAAATCGAAGCCGGGATAGGCATTGAGGAACAGCCCGATACACACCAGCAGGAAGGCGCGCCACAGGCCATGGCGCCACAGACCGGCCTTCGACTGCCCCTTTTCCAGCCTTCCGCTCAGCGACAACGGCAAGGCCGCGCCGATGCAGAACAGAAAGGCCGGCGCCACCATGTCGATCAGGTGCAGGCCCTCCCATTTCACATGGGTCATCCAGTCATATTCCTTGTCCCACGCGCCGGGCGTGAGATTGAACAGCATGCCGATGATGCTGAGCCCGCGCAGCCAGTCCAGCGCCTGCCAGCGCGTCGTCACGGAATTCGTCATGGTTGCCTCGCCAGACCGTTGAAATAGAACAAACGAGACTCTGCGGTCCCTTCGACGTGTCGCGGGCGCGCCCCTGACAACGTTATCAGGCCGCAGGTTACCATTTAATGCCGGAAATGACAATGTCAGCGCTGTCATTTGACGAGTTTCGCGGAATGTTGCTGAAATATTGGGGGTATTCTTGGAAAATCCACTATGACAAGGTTGTCATAAAATGCGCCTCGGTCCAGCCTCCAACGGTATTTATCAAAGGCCAACATTTCCCCTCTATGCTGGGGTGCGAACCGATTCTGGCGGGACCTTCAATGACCTATTGTGTAGGCGTAAAACTCAAGCGCGGCCTGATCTTCATGTCCGATACCCGGACCAATGCCGGGGTCGACGATATCGCCCAGGTGCGCAAGGTGCATAACTGGCAAGTGCCGGGCGAACGGGCGATCGTCATGCTGGCGGCAGGGAACCTGGCCACCACGCAGATCGTCGCCAGCCTGCTCGACGAACGCGGCCGCGCCACCGACGACACGCCTTCGGTGCTGAACGCCACCTCGATGTTCCAGGTGGCCAGCCTGATCGGCGACACCCTGCGCGAGGTCATCAACCGCTATTCGCCGATGAGCACGCCGGGCGCCTCGCCGTTCGCCGCGACCTTTATCGTCGGCGGCCAGGTCCAGGACGCCGAACCAAGATTGTTCTTCGTCTATCCCGAAGGCAATTTCATCGAGGCCGGCGAGGACAATCCCTTCTTCCAGTCGGGCGAGACCAAGTACGGCCGGCCGATGCTGGTGCGCGCGCTCGACACCTCGATGACGTTCGAGGCGGCGATAAAGCTATTGTGCGTATCGTTCGACTCGACGATCCGCGCCAATGCCGGTGTCGACCTGCCGATCGACCTGCGCGTCGTGCCGACCTTTGAAAAGCGGATCAGCATCGAGCGGCGGTTCGAACGCGACGATCCCTATTACAGCCAGGTCTCGACCGAATGGAGCGAGGCGCTGAACGAAGCCCTGTCCTTCCTGCCGGATTTCAAGTTTTAGGCGGAATCGACGACGCGATAGTGCGTCACATGACGCGGCCGCTCGAGCAGGAAGTCGTCGTCCCTGGGATAGTAGCGGGCGATTGAGATATCGTCGCCGGCAAAGGCCGTGATGGCATCGAGCGATGTCCACAGGCTCTCCGTCACCACTTCGGTGGTTCCGTCGCCCAGATCGCGCATCAACATGCGATAGCCTTGATTGCCGGGCGTGTTGGTGTAATCCGCGCCGCCCGTCGCTGAGATATAGGCGCGATAGGCCTCGGCGTCTTCGCAGCGAATTTTGCCGGCCCAGCGGCGCAGAATGTATCCGGTCATGGCATTTGTCCCGAGCATTGCCCCTCGCCCATTTACCGCCGGCGGTCGCCGAAAGCTGTCAGCGTTGATCCGCCCAGGGCTGGACCGTCGTGGTGATGGTCTCGCCGCCGGCCACGGCCTCGTCGATGCACAGCGCCAGATAGTGGTCCTGTGCCCCTTCCGCGAAGGGATAGGGCCCAAGATCGCCATCGCCGCCGCCTTCGACATAGTCGCTCATCTTGCGCATCATGACGGCGCCGGCGATCTCGTCGTCGCCCAGCGGAACGCCCGGAAACGGGCTCTCATAAAGCCAGGTGTCGCCGGCCATGAACCCGCGGTGATAATAGCTTTCCGGATTGCTGCCCTGGCCGGTGTCGACGCGCTGCAGATCCAGCCGCACCGAGGTGCGGAAGTCGCGCATATAGCGCAGTTCGTCGTTGCAAAGCTCGCCGCGCTCGCCGCGCATGACCACGCGGCCGGCGCGGATCCACGAGCGGACGATGCCCGAGGTCGTTTCGTAGACGCCGAGCTTGTCGGGAAATTCGAGCCAGGCCATGACCTGATGCTCAGCGTCGATGGCGGGCTCCGACGGCGGACCGGCGCGGCCGGGACCGCGCATGACGCGGGTGGTAAAGTCGCGCGCCGTGATCTTGGCCGCCTCGAAGCGAACGCCCAGCATCTGCCGCAGCAGCGCCATGGCATGATAGTCGTGGGTAACGGCCAATTGCACTTCGCTGACCGTGCCGATCAGGCCCGATCGCGCCAGGGCGATGCGGGCGGCATTGATCGGCTGAAACGGATATTGCTCGGCGATCTGGATGCGCGCGCCGTTTTCAACACGCCGCCACAGGTCGATCAGGCCGTCGACCGTCGGCGCCGGCGGCGTTTCGGCCAGCACGGCCAGGCCGGCTTGGGTGATCTCCCTGATCAGGCCCGGGCTGGCCGGCTTGGCGACCGACAGGATGACAAAGTCGGGCCGGCCGGCGGCGACCAGGGCGTCGAGGTCGGGATAGACGGCAACGCCCCACTTTTCATGGAACTGGCGCGCCTGGTCAGCATTGCGCACCACCATGCCCGCGCAGGTGAAAAGCTCGGGCAAGGCCCGGGCAATGCGCAGGAAAAAAATCGACCGGAATCCCCCGCCGACAATGGCAAATCTGGCCGCACTCATGAGGGGTGATCCTTTCCGTCGTACTTAGTCGATTTCGCTGAGATCGCAGCCGAAGAAGCCGACAACCTCGGTCGCCGGCGTCGGCCATAGCTCGACCAGGACGGGCTTGTCCACGGCGGCGGCCGGCACCGTCAGCAAAAGATGATGATCGACGAGGCTGGCCTGCGCCTCGACTGCCGGGGTAGCGGCAGCGTTTTCATAGACCTTGTAGGTGATCGCACCCGCCGACAGCAGACGGCAATCGAGCAGGCGCGCAGAGGTCGAACGGGGCGTGAAACCGAGGTTGATATGACCATCGTTGTGCAGACCCCAGAAGTTTATCCCGATCTCCCCGCCCGCCTCGGTCCCCAGCACGAACGACGGCTTCCATACGTTCAGCGCCGCGCCCTCATCCGCGTAGGGCTTATTCGGGGTCAGCGAGATCGCCACGCCGAGCTTGGGCGGCGCGGCCAGGTGCAGGACCGATTGCGCGGCGGCGGCACGGGCCTCGGGCGTATAGCGATCGACGAACACGGCGTTGGCAATGCCGGCCTTCATGAAGGGACTGAGCTGGGCGTGCGCCGCCTGGGCCGGGGCGGTCAACAGGACAATCATCAGCCCGATGCGGCTCACGGGCTTCATGGCTTTGCCGCGGCGGCCGGCGTCAGGAAACCCTTGGCGCCCAGCCAGTTGTAGAACAGCGTGGGCCATGCCTTGACGGCGGCCGGATTGCTGTCGCGCATGCCGAAGCCGTGGGCGACGCCCGCCAGAATATGCAGCTCCGCCGAGCCGCCGGCGCGATGGATCTGCAGGTAGAGGTCGGCCACGCCTTCGCTGACCTGGGGACGATCCTGATCGCCGGCCAGCAGGAAGGTCGGCGGCGTGGCGGCGGAAAAGGCGCCGTGCGACGGGATCCCCGGATAGATCAGGGCCTCGAACGACGGCTTGGCGCTGAGCGCATCGATGGGGTCGGCCCCGCCGGTGATCACCGGGTCGCGCCAGCCGGCCAGCGCCGCCAGCTCACCGCCGGCGGAGAAGCCCATGACCCCGACGCGGCTCGGATCGATATGCCATTGCGCCGCGCGGCCGCGCACCAGGCGGATGGCGCGCTGGATGTCGCCAAGCGAGTCGCGCTCCAGGCTGTAGGGACTGCCCGGCTCCTGCGACAGGCGGTATTTCAGTACGAAGGCGGCGATGCCATGCGCGCTCAGCCACTCGGCCTCGCGATAGCCCTCATGGTCGATCCATAGTTCCTTATGTCCGCCGCCCGGCGCGATGATCACCGCTGCGCCGGTCGCCGCTCCGGGCGCCGGCAGATAGGGGGAGATCGAGGGCTGACGGATGCCGGTTATGACATGGTCGCCTTCGGGCGAGATGCGGACGGCTTCGGGCGTCGCCGCCGCCACCGGGCCCGGCGCGCCGTTGGGCCACAGGACGATGGGCGCGGACTGGAGCGCCTGGGCCATGACGGGCGGGGCGGCGAACCCGAGGACGACCGCGGCCGCACACAGCAAGGCAATCAGCTTCATGACGGTCTTCCCTGTTTTGTCGTTAATTATAGCACAATATCGACAGATCGGTCAGATGCAATCGCAAAGGGTCAATTCCAGGCGCGGCAACGGCCCAGGGTAACTCAACGTGATGGGACAAAAGGCGCCAATGGCATTTTCCATAAAGCCATATCTCGCAATTGCGTTATATTCTCGCATCTGCGAAGGAGTCGGTCATGCCCCCTGTGACGATGCGCTGGCAATCCGTCTCGCCGGAGCCGGCCTTTACCGATCGCGACTGGTCGACGACGGACGGCATCGAACTCTATGCCCGCGACTATGGCGCCGGAGACGGCCGCGCGCGCTTGCCGGTCATCTGTCTGCACGGCATGACGCGCAACAGCGCCGACTTCGAGGATCTTGCGCCGGTTCTGGCCGCCACCCACCGGCGGGTGGTCGTGCCGGACATGCGCGGCCGCGGGCGGTCGGGCTACGATCCGAAGCCGCACAACTATCACCTGCTCACCTATGCCGGCGACGTCATCGACTTGCTGGGATATCTCGGCATCGGCCAGGCGCACGTCATCGGCACCTCGATGGGTGGCTTGATCGCCATGCTGGTGGCCATGCAGCGGCCGGGCCTGATCAAGTCGGTCGTGCTCAACGATGTCGGCCCCTATCTATCGGCGGAAGGCCTGATGCGCCTGGCGGGGCACGCCGTCCATCCCGCCGCGTTCACCTCGTGGGACGAGGCCACGGCGTTCGTACGCGCCCAGAACGCGCCGGCCTTCCCGCACCTGGACGATGTGGCGTGGCTGGCCTTCGCCCGGCGGCTATGCCGGCAAACCCCGGCCGGCGGCATCGAACTGGCCTTCGACCCGGAGATCTTCCGGCCGCTGTCGTCGCCGAAAGGCGCGCCCTTCGTCTTCGACATGAGCCCGGCCTATCTCAGCCTGTCTGCGGGTCACATATTGGTCGTCCGGGGCGAACTGTCCGACGTGCTCGACAAGGCGGGAGTCTACCGGATGCAGGGCCTGACACGCCGGTTTCGCTATGTCGAGGTCAAGGGCGTCGGCCACGCGCCGACCCTGATGGAGCCCGAGGCGCGCGCGGCGATCGAGGCGTTTCTGGCGGAGATGCCTTGAGCCGAAAGCCAGACCTATGGCAGCAGCCGCCCGGCTATTAAACGGCCAGCCGGTCCTCGCAGCGCAGGCCCTCGGCCCGGCCGAACTCAGCCTTATCGCGCCGCCCGCTTTTCCGGCGCGCCACCGCCAAGAAGATGAGGGCGGGATTTGAATTTAGTAGCCACATCTTGCAATCTGGTTTTACCTGCAACCGACGTGACGTGACGATTTTTGAAGATGGGGCGTTTCCGTGAAGGAACTTGAACTCTTTTCTCTCGACGGTTTGAGCAGCTTCTTCAAGAACGACAAGCACCGTTATAAGCCCGAGCCGGGCGAACTCTGCGCCAACTGCCAGACCGAGCTAAAAGGGCAGTACTGCTATGAATGTGGGCAAACGACGGACCCGCACCATCGCTCGATCCTCCACCTGACATGGGAGGCCATCGAAGGTCTCCTTCATCTCGACGGACGGTTATGGCGTACCTTGCCCGACCTGTTCTTTCGGCCCGGCCGGCTGAACCGCGACCTGCTCGAACGGCGCATCGCCCGCCATGTGCCGCCCTTGCGGCTGTTTCTGGTCGCGTTGCTATTGTTCATGTTCGCGGCGGAAGCCAAGCTCGAGCATCTGCGCGAGGAAGGCGCCGAAAACGCCCACAAGGCCGCGGTGGCGCCCGTTGACCCGGTCAAGATCAAGGCAGCGGCCGCCGAAATTAAAGCCGACGCCGTCAAAGACTATAACGACGACGCCAGCGAGGCTCGGTCGGATTACAACGACGCGATGAAAGCGGCGCAAACGCCGGCGCAGAAGACCCAGGCGGCCGCCAGCTATCAGAAGGACATCGCTACGGCGGCCGGCGTTCGCGATGTCGCGCTTGCAACGGCGGATCATGTGGCCGCGGAAAGAGGCGACAGGCACGGGATATTCTCCCTGACACCGGAAAAAGCTCGGGAGCGCGCGGCTCAAAACGAAAAGGCGCTGGCGCAACGCGCGGCCTCGGGCTCACCGCCGAGCGCCCTTAACCTGACCATCCACCATACGTTCAACAAGGTTCTGGCCAATCTCGACCTGTTCTACGTGAACCTGTTCACCTGGGGGCACCGGCTGGCCATCCTTCTCCTGCCGATCATGGGCTTCAGTCTGGGCCTGGTCTACATTCGCAACCGCATGTATTTCATCTACGACCATCTGCTGGTGGCCGCCAATATGATGTCCTTCCTCTTCCTGACAAACGCCTTGATGCTGGCGGTTCCGGACGTGGCGGGAGGTTATATCTCCCTGATTCTGATCGTGTGGACGCCGGTCAATATGTTCATGACGCTGCGCGGCGCCTATCGCTCCTCGATTGCCGGCGCCATTCTGAAGACGGTGATCCTGTGGACTGTGGCGACATTCGCTTTCGTCCTGCTGGTCATAGGCGTCGCCTATGTCGCCATGGTGTCGCTGTAGCCCACGGCAGCCGTCGATCTGCCGTTTGTCGGTTATCTACTGCCCCGGCATATCCGGTCTCCCGTCGGCGGGCGGTGACGGATACGCCGCGCTACCGTCATTTAGCTCCAGCCGCACATAGTCCCAGACCACGCCCGAGGTGACATCTCCCGACGGCACGGTAAAGGTCACCACATTGCCGCCGGGCTTCAGCAGGCCCGCGTCAAAGGCCTGCGTATATTGGTACCACGCGCCCTTGTCGGTGTTGTAGCGCAGCGCGTTGGTCGCAACCGGATGCAGATGGCCGACGGTGTGGCCATTGACGCCCATCTCCAGACCCGACGTATCCGGCCCCAGCCCATCGGCGCCGGCCAGGGCGATGCGCAGTACCGCTGTCCCCTTCTCGCTCTGCGGCATATCGAACCTGACCGTCCAGGTGGTGTCGCGGCCATGGCCCCAGTCGCGCCACATGTCGCGGTCGCCGTCCGGGCTATTGACCCAGCCGAAGCGCTGGTTCAGCGGGTCGGCCGCTTTCGGGTTCTGCCAGGCGTCGGTGGTCGAATGCGGCACCTCCTCGAAGAACCAGTCCTTATGGTAGTCGCTCTGGCCGATCGTATAGGTGACGTCGTGCGGGAACAGGTCGCCATAGCGCAGCGGCCAGCCCCACAGCCAGTAATCGGCGCCGTCGCCCTTGTCGAACTTGTCGGCCGTGCGATCGGGATAGCCGATATCCCACACCTGCTTGCCGTAGCGCACCGGCTGCCAGTCGAGCGTGCCCAGATCGATATCCTTGCCGGGCTCGACGTCGATATCGGCCTTGGCATATTCGCCGAGCACGCCGTCGGCAAAGGCATGCAGCGTATAGTGGCCGGGCCGGACGTTCTTGATCGTGAAATTGCCGTCGTCGGACCCGTCGGTCCAGAACTGGTAATAGTCGCCATCATGCGGCCAGGTCACGGTCGTGCCGGTGCCGAAGCGCGCTTGATAGCCGCCCATATTGCTTTGATAGTCCGGATGGGCCAGACCGACGGTCAAATGCGGCAAGGCCTTGCTCTGCGCCTGCGGATCGTCGAGCACCAATTGCCCGTGGACCGTGGCGCGCCCGTCCTTGTGCGGATAGTCGACGCCCTCGACCCAATCATAGGGCCAGGCCGCCTTGACGGCCTGAGACTTATCGACGGCGTCGTGCCATAGCGCCAGCGCATCGTCGCGCCAGGCCTGGGGCACCGCAGGATTACCCGAGCCATAGCTGGCCTTGAAGGTATCGAGATCGGCGGCACTGGGTTCTTCAGCGCGATCCAGGGTGTTGAAATAGACGAAGATCGGGCCGACGACATGGCGCCACTCCTCGCCCTGCGGGATATGGTTGCCGGCGCCGCCGGCATAGTGGCCGCTGGTCCAGTAGTCGAGCAAGGTCCCGCTCATATGGTCGATCAGGTCGAGCTTTTCGGCGCCGCCGCCGATATATTCATTGGACGGGTTGATGAAATAGACGCCGATATGGTCCTGGGTCGACGACCAGCCCCAGGCCTTCAGCTTGTACATCACCGCGTTGTAATCGTACTTGTGCTCGACCGAATTCTTGTAGACGCCGGAGGTCAGAATCCGCTGTTCCTTGGCGTGGACGACGACGCCGGCTCTCAAGTCGTCGTCGCTGGTCATCAGCATGTTGCGGTCGTCATCGACGCTCAGCCAGTCGAAGGTCTTGTTCATCGACTCGAGGATGAAGCGGTTCTCGCCGAAACCCGACGCCGGATACGAGGCGTGGTGGGTATATTCGGCATAGGTGTAAAATCCACTGGTGCCGCGTTCCAGCGTATAGCGCACCTCGATATCCATGCCGCCGTCCTTCGGACGGCCCGGCCCTTGCGTGCCGTCGTCGGGCGTAAACAGGCCGCCGCCCGGGTTGACCCCTTTGACCGAGACCTCGGCGCGCTTGCCGCCATTGCTTGCCGGATCGATGGTCACCGTGGCGGTCAATTGTCCGGCCGGCGTCGACTCCCAGTTTTCGTGGCGGTTCGGCAGGATATCGACGCCGTGATAGGTCAGGCTGGAGACGGCGATCGTGCCGTTTTTCTTGAGGATGGTCATCTTGACGATGCCGTTGTCCATCGTCCAGCTATCGCCATTGTCGATAAGGGTGACCGGCGCGCTGACCATCACCGGCGCGACATGAGGCGTTACATCGGCGGCGTGGGCTGCCGGCGACAGGGCGAAAGCCAAACTGAGCCCTGCGGACAGGGCCAGGCGTGCGGCGGTTTTCATGGCATTCCCTTCGGACAATCGAATGTGCGCAATTATGCGCGACCTTGATCGATTTGTACGATATTTCGCGCGATTTCCGTCGGGAAGGATTTTTGAACCACGAAACACACGAAAAACATCACGAACGGAAAAAGCGGCACGGCCTTCCGCGCGAAGGGCCTTCCTTTAATTCAAGTAAGGCGCGTTGCGCGGGCGCCGGCCGCACCCTGAAGTTCGTGTTTTTCGTGTGTTTCGTGGTTCAAAAAATACTCCTCCCAGCGCCGAAAAGAGCCGAGGATTTGGATTGCACCGGCGCCGCACGCGCCTTAGCTTGGTCCCCACGGGGATGGGCGGGCCGAATCACGGCCTTAAGTCAAAAGAGATGCCAATGCGGCTGCGTCGCTCCCAGTTCATCCACGAAATCCCCCTCGACGAAGGCCGCGCCCTGTTGATCCACGCGGTCAGCCATCTGCGCCTCGTCGTCGACCAGACCGTCGCCAAAATCGTGCGCTTTTGCGCCACGCCGCGCGAACTGCCCGCTGACTTCCCCGCCCTGATACAGTTGACCGGTTTGCCGGAAAAGGAACTGGTCGACGGCCTGACCTCGCTGCTTCTCGAAGGCATACTGACGCAACAGGACGCCGAGGCCGAACTGGCCGACATCGCAGGCGTCCTGTCGACCAGCCACGGCCGCGACCCGGCGGCGCTCGTCGAGCGCTTTCGCCGTGAAGCCAAGCGCGGCCCCGATCCCTATTGGGCGACCGGCGCCGCCCAGGGACTGGAAGACCTCAACCGGCAAAGGCCGCGCGTCGACCTCATCCTGTTCGGCGACTGCGACGTGCACATGGAGGCCGATTTTCTGCGCAAGGAGGCCAGCCGCCGCGGCATCGACCTGCACGTCGCCGCGACCTTTCCCGACGATCTGGGCTTCGTCAATGAACACAAGCACGACGCCATTCTGATCGGCGCCTTGCGGTCAAGGCACCAACTGGTCGGGCCCGCGCCCGATCCGGACATCCCCGCCTACGCCCCTTATATTTCCGAAGCCAACCACCTGATCAAGTCGCTCCGCTTCTTCAGCTCGGCACCGATCCTGATCGACAACCTGCCCGAACCGACGCTCAGTCCGCTGGGCATGGCCGAACGCGGCATCGACGGTCATCGCAACCGCTTCCGCCTGGCCAATGTCGCCCTGTCGCAGCAGGTCGAGGACTATGCCGACGTCCATGTCGTCGACGTCGCCGCCGCTTTGAATGCCGCCGGCGCCGAACGCCTGATCGACGACTCCCAGGTCGGCTATAGCCATTTCGGCTCGCCGGGCTGGATGCTGCAAAGAGCGGACAGCGAAAAGGCCGCCGTCCACAATCTGTTTCCCGACATCGCGCCCTTGGCCCAGTTGGTCGATGGCGACCCCTATATCCGCGAAGGCCTGATGGCCCGCGTGCACATGGACGCCCTGTCGGTGGCGCTCGGGCTCGACCGCAAGAAGTGCGTCATCCTCGATCTCGACGGCGTAATGTGGCCGGGGGTGCTGGCGGAAACGGGCAGCCCCTTCGCCTGGCGCCCCGATGTCAGCGGTCAGTTTTCCTATATCGGCCTCTATTTCGGCCTCCACGAAGCCCTGTTGAGCCTGAAAAAACGCGGCATCCTGCTGGCCTGCGTCAGCAAGAACGACGAAGAGACCGTCCGCCAGCTCTGGACCTATCCGGAGGACTATCCGACGAAGCGGCTATTGACGCCGGACGACTTCGTCACCTGGCGCGTCAACTGGAACGACAAGGTCGACAATATCACCTCGATCGCCGAGGAACTGGGCTTCGCCCTGTCGAGCTTCCTCTTCATCGACGATCATCCGGTCGAGCGCGACCGGGTGCGCCAGCGCCTGCCCGAGGTCGAGGTGTGGGGCGAGGATCCGTTCGCCTTGAGACGCCGCCTGCTGACCGACCCGCGCCTGATGACGCCGCGCCTGACCGACGAAGCCTCAGGCCGAACCGAGCTGGTCAAGACCCAGCTCCTTCGCCAGCAGGTCAAGGCCTCGCTCAGCGAAACCGATTATCTCGCCAGTCTGAACGTGACCAGCCGCCTTGAGCGCCTGACGACTGCCGACGACCTGCAGCGCATCGAGGAAATCTTCCAGCGCACGACCCAGTTCAACACGACGGGCCGCAAGTTCAGCCTGGGGGAATTACAGGCCCTGGTCGCCGCACCCGCCAATGCCTTGTTCGCGTTCTATGTATCCGATCGCTTCGGCGATCACGGCCTGGTCGGCACGGCGGTGGTCGAAGGCGACGACATCACCGGCCTGGCTCTGAGCTGCCGAGTGCTGGGCATGGGCGCGGAGACCGAATTTCTCAACGGCCTGATCGCCAGCCTCGGCGCCGATCGTCAAAGCCTCACCGGCCGCATCATCGAGACCGACCGCAATCTGCGCGTCCGGCATATCTACCGGGACCACGGATTTACGCCGGGCGAAGACGGCGTATGGCGGCGCGATTTGGCAGGCGGCTGATCGGCGCGCGAAGCGCCTCGTCCCCCCTGGCAGACGTCTCGAAAGTCGAGACCTTGTCTCGAAATCTGCGTTCATCTACGTGCATCTGTGGATCCCTAACTTGGGTAAGAAGGGTTATCCACAGATGCACGCAGATGATCGCAGATGCTTATGGCGCATATCCGCGTTTCGACGTCAGGCATCAGAAAACACAACAAAAAGGCGCTCCGCGCGGCATTCGCCCGACTGGCTAATGCCTGATCAGCGCACCATCGGCACCTGGCAGCCCTGGCCCTGCTCGACCAGGGTGCGGAAGTTGGCGTTGTCGTCCGACTGTTCGACGCGGTGCGGCACCAGACGCAGGGTCTTGTCACCCCAGCGGCCGTATTGCGCCGAGCCGGGCGAGACGCAGCGGCCGTCATACAGCAATTGCACGCATTGGCCGAGCGTCAGTCCGTCGGAGAGCTTGTTCCACTCGCCGCCATTGTAGCGCAGGCAGGCGGCGGCGGGACCGGACGCGACGACGGAGGTCGCCGGCACCACTTCGCCGCCATTGTCGGCGGCCGGCGCGGCATCGGCTTGCGGCTTGGCATTGGCGGCGGCCGAAACGGGCGCGGTCGGCACCGGCGCCAGCGAGCCGGTCGGCGCCGCGGTCATATTGCCGTTGTCGTCGAGGCCGACATCGAGCTTTTGCGCCGCCACGCCGTTTTTCTTGGCGCATTCGTCCAGCGTCATGTCACCGACATCGGCGCCATTGACATAGCAGCGCAGCGGCTTTTTCGCGTCCATCGAGGCCGAGGCTTCGGCGACATTGAACTGCAGGCCGGTCGGCTCGTCGTTCATGCGCTTGTCGTCCTTGTGTCCGGACGACAGGATCATGCCCAGGCAGATGGCGATGACCACCGCCAGCAGGGCGCCGGCGCCCAGCCACAGCATGCGCTTCTGATCCATGATTCCTGCCCCCAAAGACGATCCAACAGCGACCCGTCGCTCATCCGGCGAATACGGTCCGGAAAGCGCGAGCCTATTCCCCCTTTAAGGCCCTTTTATGGACTGCCTGTCAAGCGTAGCAGGGCGGCCTGATAGTTGGCGATCTCGTTGGTCAGGTAGGCGGGCGGCGCCGCGTTGGCATTGGCGTTAGGGCCGGTCGACGTCTGCGGCTGCGGGTCGCCGTTCGCCAGATAATTATAGACGCTCTGAACCTTGACGATGGTCGTCTGCAGGCTGCTGACCGCCGCGGCGATATTTTGCGTCGAATTGAGGTTGAGCCCGGTATTGAAGTTCAGCCCCATCGGCTTTTTCGAAGTGTCGTAACCGGCCGAGGTCGGGTCCATGATCGTTCCGGCCTGGCTGGTCACCAGGCCCGGCGACAGGCCCAGCCCGGCCAAGGCGTCCTGGCCCGGCGGTCCCGACAGGAACTCCATCGACGAGGCGCCGTAGGACGGGGTGATCGTCAGCCCCTGCTTTGACGGCTGGCCGTTGGCGCCCGGGACACTCGCCGTCTTGACCGTCAGTTGCCCGTTCGAAGCGCGCTGGATCTTGGTCGCCAGCGTGGCCATGGTTTCGCCGGCGTCGATGGTGATGGTCTGCTTCTGGCCGGTCTGCGGATTGACCATGTAGAACTCGTCGCCGGTGCGCACCGAGGTGTTGGCGATGATGTCCGGCGAATCGGTCTGCATGATCGTGCCTTGCGGCAGGCCCAACTGGTCGAGCACCGACGATGCGCCGCTGGAGACGGCGATCGAATTGGGATTAACCTGGCCGTCGGTGCCGTTGTAGTTGGTCTGCGACAGCACCTGGCCGGTGGCGATATTCATGCTGGCCAGATAGGCGCCGCCGGTTGTGGTCGTGCTGGACTGACCGACCTTGGTCGTCTGGCCGGCCATGTAGGCCACGCCGTTGGCGAACTGCACCTGGGCGTTCTTTTCGTTTCCGGACCCGGCATAATAGGCGATCGTGTCGCCCGAGGTGTCGGTCAGGTCGGTATTGACCGCCAGGCCGAAAGCCTCGGTCCCGCTGGTATAGGCCGAGGTGACATTGGTCGTGCCGCCCGGCAGCAATTTGTTCGAGCCCGAGCTGCCGCCGAGATAGACCTGGCCGTTATAGACCGAGATGCCGGTAACGCTGCCGCCGCCCAGCCCGCCGAGATTGCGCGACGCGATCAGGGTCGGCTTGCCCGACGTCAGGTCGTATGAGCTCAGTATGGTGCTGTTGTTCTGCTGGCTGGCGACATACATGGTGTTGCCGCTGACGGCGACCTGCGACGTCGTGTCGGTCTGCGGCGTGCCCGTCTGGGTCATGAAGGTCTGCGCGCCGGTGGACGAGAAGCCGGCGACATAGGCGTCCCAGCCGCCCTGCTCGCCCGTGCCGCCGCCCGTCGTGGCGCCCGTCATGGTGCCCATGGTCTGGCCACCGACAACGACCGAATCGTTCGGGCCGAAGGCGACAGTGTTCGCCTGGCTGGCCGCGTCCGAGCCGAAGCGCTGAGTCCATTGCGGCACGCCGCTGGCGTTGAATACCTGGACGAAACTGTCGGTGGTCGACGCGTTCTGGCCGTTGAGATTGGCGGAATCGGTCGTCATGACACTGCCGTCCGGCGCGGTCGTCGAGGTACCGACGTTAAGCGCGCCCGTCACCGAACCGGCAATCGCTACATCGCCGTCAGCCGAGACGGCGATCGACATGCCGGACGCCGTGTTGCCGGCGCCAAGCGTGCGCGTATAGACGAGATTGCCGGCGGAATCGTACTTCGTCAGGGCGACGTCCTGATTGCCGTTGATCGTCTGTCCGTCGGTGGTGCCGTTGACATTGGCGAGCACGTACAGTGATCCGTCCGCTCCCGCCGCGGAGGCGATCGCGCCGGTCAGGGCGTGCGTCGCCGACGAGCCCGTCCCGGTGGCGGCCGTATCGACAATGGTCGACGGCAATTGGGTCTGTTCGGCTTCGCCGCCGGTCCAATAGGCCTCGCCCGGCTTGCTGATCGGCGCCGCGACCGCCGTGCCGGTGGTCGAGACATTGGTCTGGAATTTCAGGACCTGAGCGGTGACGTCGGTGCCGTTGTTGGACGCCGTTGAACTGCTGCTGCTCACCGCCTGGGTCGGATTGCCCGTCGTCTGCACGACATAGACCGACTGCGCCGTACTGGGCGCGCTCAGGGTTACGGTTTCGACGGGCGATCCCTGGATCTCCAGACCGAAGGTGTCGGGATTGGTGCCGAGCGTCGTCGTTGTGCCGTTCACCGTCGAGGTGATCGGCGTGCCCGCCGTGCGATTGACGGCCATGCGCGTCTCGACGCCGGCGGCCTTCAATTGCTGGTTCATATAGGTGACGACGTTGGACATCGACCGCGTCGTGGTGCCCATGTCCGCCAGATTGAAATTGACCACGGTCGGCTGCGACTTGCCGATGCTCTGCACGCTCATCGAGAACTGCACGTTGCCCTGGAAGGCAGCGACCGGATCCGAGGCCGCGCCGGTCGAGATATTCTGGCCGATATAGTTCGAATTGTTGTCCTGGGCCGTGCCGACGGTGTTGGTGAGATCCTTGGTCAAGGTGCCTTCGGTCAGCGCCACGTGATCGTACGAGGTCGAGTTGATGTAGGTGTTGACCTCGGCCATGCCCGCGGCGAAGCGTTTCTGATACTGCGCCAGTTGGCTGGCCGAGATGTTCGGCGTCTGGGCCGCGGTGGCGATGCCCTCCAGGGCGTTCAGCCCCTGGTACAGGGTGAACAGCTTGGTGTAGTCCGGCGACGAGCCGATGACGTCGGAAGTGACGGCATTGGGGTTGATGAAATTCTGCCCCTGCATGACGTTCGAGACCAGCTGGCTCTCGCTCGGCATCGCGGTCGCGCCACTCCACGGCGAGTCCGGCGCCTGGGCCTGGCCTGTTGGCGATGTGATCTTGGTAGGCCCCGTCACAGCCGGCGTACTGCTCGAGCCGCTGGAGCCCGACGCGCTGGAGGTCGGCGTGCCGTATTTGGAGGCGAAATAGTTCGTCAGGATGTCGCTGCTGATTCCGCTCGACGACGACGACGACGACGAGGACGACGAAGAGCCGCTGAACAAGGTACTCAGCAGAGATGAGCTCAGTTCGATGCCCACGGCGCAATTCCGTTTACAACTCGGCGAACCACTTTCGCCCGAACCCATAGAATCGCACAACACCCCTTAAGAGTCGTAAACATTTAGAATTTTTTCAGATTTGCCGCCCCGCCGCCAGGCGGTTTCTGGATACCGCACAAAAAGCAAGATTTTTGACCACGAACCACACGAAAAGAAGAAAAAAGACACGAACAATCGGAGCAACACCAACTTGTGCGCGAAGCGCCTTCTTTTCAAGTCACCCACGGCCGCCGCGAACGGAATGCGCTTCGCGCAAGGCACGCAACAATATGAATTTCGTGTCTTTTTTCTTCTTTTCGTGTGGTTCGTGTTAAAAAAACGCGCCCCACCGAAGACGGAGCGCGTTTAGATGCCGAAGATGAAGCGATTACTTGAACAGGCTGAGGATCTGCTGCGGCGCCTGGTTGGCGATCGACAGGGCCTGGGTGCCCAGTTGCTGCTGTACCTGCAGGGCCTGCAGCTTTGAGCTTTCGGTGGCCATATCGGCGTCGACCAGGTTGCCGATGCCGCCCTGGATGGCGTCCTCGAGCTTGGAGACGAAGCTGATGTGACCTTCGATCTGCGTTTGCTGCGAGCCCAGGGCGCCCAGCGCGGAGTTGACGTTGGCGATCGACGTGTCGAGCATGGTCAGGACCGCCGAGGCCGAACTGGCGGATTGAAGGCTGGCGTCCGTCGGGATCGTGATGATCGGGCCGCCCACGGACATCGTCCGCACCGACAAGGTGATGGTCGACGACGCATCGGCATTGGCGATGAACGAGATGTTCGAGGCTTGCGAGCCGTCGATCAGGTTGGTGCCGTTGAAGGTGGCGTTTTCGACCGACTGCGACACCTGCTGCAGGATCGACTGGAAGTCCTGGTTCAGGGCGTTCCGCGACAGGGTGTCGATGGAGGTGTCCATCGCGCCGACGACCTTTTCGCGCATCTGGTTGAGCAGATCGGAAATATTGGCGCCGGCGGCCGAGGCGACCGTGGCGATGGAGTCGGCCCGGTTAAGGCTTTCGGTCACCGCCTGAAGCGAACTCAGGTCCGACCGCTGGCTCTGGGCGATGGAATAGACCGACGCGTTGTCCTTGGCGCTACTGACGGCAAGACCGGTGGAAATCACATTCTGCACGCTTTGCAGGTTTGTATTCGTCGAATCCAGGTTCTGCAGCGCGGTCATCGCCGAGTTATTCGTGTTAACGCTGATGGTCATGCGTCCTCTTGACCTCCATAATTCTTATGCGACTCACAAGTCTCCTATGCGACTCACAAGTGTTAACGATTATGGTAAGCAAAAGGTTAACGCGTGCAAACGCGTTTCGCCGCGCATTAACCAATGCGCGGTGGATAAGTCTTAAATTACCGTTCGGCCGGAACCGTTCAGGCCTCGGAGTCGATGATCGATCCTGCCTGATAATCCTCGGATTTTTGCATCTCCATGACCGATTCTTGCGGCAGTTGGCTGACAACCTTTCCGGTGTTGCGATCGATTGCCTTATATACCCACGTACCGGTCGTCGGATCCTTGTCGATCGTCAGACGCAGTTCGTAATAAGGCGGCGCGCTCTTCTGTCCACTCGAGGACGTGCCGCTTGAATCGTCGTTTCCGGTCGGGTTCCCGGCCGAGTTCCCCGCCGATGGGGCCGCAACTTCCGTTGGCGCGTCAGGCACGGGCTTGGCCTGGGCGGCATCCGGCAACTGCGGAAAGTTCACGACATTGTTGATCATCTCCTTACACCGGCCCTTTCTTGGATCAGGCGCGGCGCCTCCTATGAATTAAACGCGATTGGGGAGAGGGCCATGAGCCCCCTCCCCGCACGAGTTAGCGGAACAGACTCAAGACGCTTGAAGTCGACTGGTTGGCGATCGACAAGGCCTGGACACCAAGCTGCTGCTTGGTCTGCAAGGCTTGCAGCTTGGAGCTTTCGGTCGCCATGTCGGCATCGACCAGGTTGCCGATACCGGCATTGATCGAGTCCTGCAGCTTGCCGACGAAGGTCAGATGGTTGGACAGAGAGTTCGACGCGGTGCCGAGCTTGGCCAGCGCCGCCGAGACGTTGTCGATCGAGGTGTCGATCGTCGTCAGCAGGTTCGACGCCGAGGTCGCCGTCGAGAACGACGCCGTCGTGCCGACGGTGACGATCGAGCCGCCGAGGCTCATGTTTTCGCCGGCAACGGTCAGCGTCGCGGTGCCGCTGGCATTGGCCAGGGCCGCGATCTGGGTGTTGGTGCCGTCGAGGATATTGATGCCGTTGAACGCGGCATTGGCCAGGGTCGAGGTGATCTGGTCGCGCAGCGAGTTGAAGTCGGTCTGCATGGCGCTGCGGGACGTCGTGTCGAGCGACGTATCCGAGGCCGCCAGGGCCTTCTCCTTCATCTGGGTGAGCAGGTCGGTGACCGAGTCGCCGGCCGAGAGGGACACGTCAACGACGGAAGCGCCGCGGTTCAACGAGTCCTTGACTGAGTCGAGGGAGGCGACCGTGGCGCGCTGGCTTTGGGCGATGGCGTAGGTGGCGCCGTCGTCCTTGGCGCTCGCCACTTTCAGACCGGTCGAGATGATCTGTTGGGTGGCTTGCAGTTGCGTGCTGGTGGAGTTCAGGTTTTGCAGGGCGAGCATCGCCCCGACATTGGTATTGATGCTATCCATTTTTTGGCTTTCCTTCAATTCTGGAAATCCGGCGACTTTTTGTCTGCCGGTCGGCATTTTGCCTGCACGGTTAACTGCAAGATAAGGGCCACGCCAAGGAACCTGGGCAATATTTGCAATATATTGTTTTTATTTAATTATTGCATAATTTTCGGCGACCCGCCCCGGCAATAAATGCCGTCGCGAAAAGGGTGCCCGGCAGAATTTGCCGAGGGCGGCATTTATTGCCGGCAGCGGCGATTGGGGGTTTTTATGAAGGGGGACAAAAAAAGAAACGCCGGGGCGAAAACCCCGGCGTGAAATCGGATTATTTGAACAGGCTGAGCGCGACCTGCGGCGCCTGATTGGCGATGGACAAGGCCTGGACGCCGAGCTGCTGCTTGGTCTGCAAGGCTTGCAGCTTGGCGCTTTCCTGGGCCATGTCGGCGTCGACCAGATTGCCGATGCCGGCATTGAGCGAGTCCTGAAGCTTTCCGATAAAGGTTATGTGGTTGCCAACCGCTGTGGATGACGTCCCCATCTGAGCCAGCGCGGCCGATACGTTGTTGATCGACGTATCGAGCGTGCTCAGCAGGGTCGATGCCGACGTGGCCGTCGCGAAAGACGCCGTGGTGGCGACCGTCACGATCGTCCCGCCCAGGCTCATGTTTTGGGCCGACACGGTAATCCGCGACGAGCCGTCCGCATTGGCCAGGGCTTGAATATTGGCGATCGAGCCGTCCAGCAGGTCGATGCCGTTGAACGACGCATTCGCGATCGTCGTGGTGATCTGGTCACGCAGCGACGCGAAATCGTTGTCCAGGGCCGCCCGGCTGGTGGTATCGAGCGAAGTATCCGAAGCGGCGAGCGCCTTCTCCTTCATTTGCGTGAGCAGATCAGTAATGCTGTCCCCCGCCGACATGGCGACATCGGTGGCGGACGACGCGCGATTCAGCGAATCCTTCACCGCATCGAGAGAAGCGACCGTCGCGCGTTGGCTCTGGGCAATGGCGTAGGTGGCGCCGTCATCCTTCGCACTGGCGACTTTCAGCCCGGTGCTAATGATTTGCTGGGTTTGCGTTAATTGACTGCTCGTCGAATCGAGGTTTTGCAGCGCGAGCATCGCGCCCACATTAGTATTGACCGATAAACTCATCGGTTTTCCTTCCATTCTGGTCGGGGTGGAGCGGCGTTATGCCGATCGGCCATTTTAGCCTGCATTAACCATAGCAAGCCCCGGGCCAGCGGACGCAGGCGCAAAAAATTATATTAAATGCCTGATTTACAACAAAAATATTGAGTTGCACCGAGCCGAATCAACCCCGTCCCACAGTGGACAGGGTAAACCTTGCCCGGCCAACCGGGCAAAAAGCGACCAAGCGTTTATCCTACCTGCGGGTAACATTGCCGATTTGTCATTCGACATCCCGATGACGGTGGCGCACCTTCATATCACAGGCTTGTGATAATTGCGTGATCATGTGGTGAACGAGATGACAAAAACGAAATGGGCCCTCCTGGCCCTCCCGGCCCTTCTTGCGGTAACAGCATGCAGCAAGCCGGCGCCGGACGCGACCGGGGCACCGGCGACAGCGCCCAAGCTCTCAGCGGCCGATGCCGGCAGCGGCGCGGCCAAGGCGATTTCGGTGCCGCAATTGGCCTATGACTACAGCTACGGCTTCACGGCCTCGACGGCCAGTACCGAGACGCTGCTGAAAGCCGATCAGGCGGCGTGCGATCGCGGCGGCGTCACCCAATGCCAGATGGAGTCGCTGACGGTCGATGCCGACAACGCCGCCGGCTTCGCCGAGAAGACGCTGGAACTACGCGTCACGCCGGACTGGCTCAAGACGTGGCAAGCCGGACTTGCGGCCGAATTGACCCAGTCCCACGGCAAGATCAGTGAACAGAAGGTGTCGAGTGAAGATCTCAGCCTGCAGGTCGTCGACACCGAAGCCCACCTGAAAAACAAGGAGGCTTTGCGCGATCGCATGCTCGAAATCGTGCACACCGGCAAAGGTAAACTCTCCGACCTGATTGACGTCGAAAATCAGTTGTCCCAGGTGCAGACCGATATCGACGCGACGCAATCCGCGCTCGCGGTCATGCAGAAGCGCATTGCCACCGTCCACCTGACCCTGACCTATCGCGGCGACGCGGCACCGGCGGTGGACAGTGCTTTCGCCCCGGTGACGGGCGCGCTGAAATCAAGCCTTGGCGTGACCATGCAGATCGTCGCCCTGATCATCTCGCTGATCGCGGCCGTCCTGCCCGTCGCGCTCCTGGCTCTGCCCGCTTTCTGGCTCGTGCGCAAGCGTATGGCCGGGGCGGCGAAATCAGCGCCTCCGGTGCTCGCGGACTGACCGGACCCTACGGCTTGAGGCCGTAGCCCGCCCAGACATCGTCTATCTTCGGCGACAACTTGCGCGCCGCGTCGAGATCGGCCTGGCCGTCGCGGGTCAGACCCTTGCGCAACCTGGCGATGCCGCGGCCGTAGAGGGAATCGGCCTGGGTCGGCGCCAGGGCCAGGGCCGCGGTGTAGTCGGCTATGGCTTCGTCATAATGGCCGAGCCGCAGTTCTATGAAGCCGTGACTGTCGATAAAGTTGGGCCCTCGCGGCGCGGCCTTGACGGCGGCGGCGCAGTCGGCCAGCGCCTTGTCGAGCTGGATATTGTGCGTCGCGCGTTCCCAGCAGCTTTCATTATGGTAGCCGCCATTGTCCGGATGGTCGGCGATCAACTTGTCGATATCGCTCAACCCCGTCTCGATCTTGCCCTGAGCGAAATAAATCTGGGCGCGCAGGTAATAGGTCCGCGCCGCCGCCGGATCGAGGCTTATGGCCTGGTTCGCATCGGCCAGCGCCTTGTCGTAATCCTTGGCGTAGAGATACTGCCCCGCGCGCGCGATGTAGGGCTCCGTCGAGTCCGGAGACGCACTGACCGCCTGAGTCAGATCGTCGATGCGCGCCTGGAGGTCGGCGACCGGACGCGCCTGGGCGCGCAGAATATACCGGTGCGCCGTGGGCGCGAGGGCTATGACCTTGTCATATTGGACGACCGCTTCCGCCCTTGACGTTTTGCAGTCGTCGGCGGTCCGGCCGGCGCAATCGTCATCCATCATCGCCAGCATTTCATAGAGGTCGGCATTGTCGGGATTGTCGTCGATCGCCTTCTGCACCAAGGCCTTGGCCGCGTCGGGCTTGCCGTCCTGCAACGCCAGGACGACCAATATCCGGATGGCCGGCACATTGGCGGGATCGATCAGCAGCGTGGCGTCGATGTCGGCGCGCGCCTTGTCCTTGTCACCGCGCTCGGCATAGAGCGTGGCGCGCCCCACGAGCGCATAGGTATCGTTGGGATAGATGGCCAAAGCCTTGGTATAGGCGTCGATGGCGTCGGCCGGCTTGTTCTGCCCGACATAGATGCGGGCCAGGAGGTCATAGGCCTGCCACATCTGCGGATCGCTCTTCAACGCCTGCCCGGCATCGGCGAGCGCGGCCGGATAAGCCTTGCGGATGAAGAACAACTGAGCGCGTCCGAACAGCGCCCGGGCATTTGTCGGCTCCAGTTGCAGCGCCTGATTATAGCGGCTGAGCGCCTGGTCGCCCTTCTGCTGCTGCCGCAGTTCGCCGGCTTCGTTGACCAGGTCGTCGGCCGAACGCGTGGTGTCGCCCGCCAGCTTGGCCCCCTCGCCCGCTCCGGCCTTGTAACCCTCCGGCGCCACCAGGAACACGCCCTTTTCGAACATGGCCCGAAGGGCCGGTCCGTCGGCATCGTTCTGGGCGGCGGAAATTTCCGGGACCAGCGCGCGCTTGGAGGCGTCGATGTGCAGAATCCCGCCGTTGATCGTCAAGGCGCGTTTGAACTCGGCGCCGCCCATGGTCTTGTCGACCGCGTCGCCGTCCACGGCAAAGCCCTTGCCGCCTTTGGGAAGGAGGATGTCCTCATGGCTGTGGTAATAGAGCGGAAACAGGATCTTGTAGGGTGCGCCGGTATGCGGGCCGGGCTGGCGCCGGTTGTCGACGCCCCAGCCGATGCGGCTATTGTCGGTCTCGTACCGCCAGGTCCGTGTGGCGTCGTCCCAGGTCCATTTCATATTGGCGGCGCCGTCCATGGTCAGCCGCTCCACGCCGGTCGCCTTGTCGAAGCCAGCCGACACCTTCTGCACGACGATCCAGTCGTAGCTCTTGCTCCAGTAATCGCGCAACGCCTTGTCCAGCGCCGGGCCGGACAGTCCGTCGACATATTGGTGCGCGCCGATGCCCGCGTCGCCGTGGAAGACCATCTCGACATGCGCCTTGGCGGGAACGTCCAATCCCGCGGAGGCGTCGAGCGTCATCAATATGTCCTGGGAAGGGTCCTTGAGCGGCACGGGCTTCAACGCCTCGAGCGCGCCGCCGGCGGCCCGAACCGGCAGAGCGAAGCCGAAATCGGGCACATCGAGGCTGTCGAGGTCGCGATCGTCCATACGCGTGCCGTCCAGCCAGTAGACCTTGCCACCGATCTCGGCGCGCACCATGACGTGATCGAACCATTCCAGCATCGGCAGGTGGGCGTCCAGACCGTCGCCCTGCGCCGTGCTGATCAAGGCCGGCTCGGCCTTGATACCCAGTTCGTGCAGCACGGCAAGCAGCAAGGCCGTCTTGCCCTTGCAATCGCCGAACCGCCGCGTCCAGGTGACATCGGCGTCCGCCGGAATATAGCCGCCCAGGTTCATGCCCAGGAAGAGATAGCGCACCTGGTTCTCGACGAGGTGCAGGGCCGCGGCGGCCTGGACCTTGGGATCATTGCTGGCCGCGCGTATCTTGGCCACCTCGGCCTTCAGCGGCGAGTCCGGCGAAAGCGTCGAAGCCTTGTCATACAGCGGCGTCATCAGGGCCGACACCTCGTCCCAGCCGGTGAACTGGGTCATTTCGGCTTCGCCCAGGGCGTTGAACCGCGCCGGCGCGTCGACGGGCGGCTCCGGCCGGACGGCATTGTGCAGGTCGAGGAGGAATTCGCCGCCACTGGCCGTTTTCGTCACCCTGGCCGCCGGCAGATCGTCGCTTTCATAGGTGCGGATCGGCTTGGCGGCATCCCACAGGACGCGCACCTCGGTATGGGCGATCGGCGCTGCGCCCGTGACGCCCAGTACGGCCTCGGAATGGCCTTTGAGCACCGGGTCCTGGCGATGGACGGTCAAGGCATAGACCAGGGTGTCGCCGACCTGCAGCCCTTCGGGTGTCAGGACGGCGGTCAGCGCGCCGTCGAGCATGGACCGTTCGAGATTGGTTTCGCGGCGCAAGACGGTGAAGGTATTGGTCTTGAGCAGGTCGATGACCTGATCGCCACGCAGGATCTGCGCCTTGTGGACGGTGACCGTCTCGGTGTCGGGGTTCCACACCGCGACGGGTTGCAAACCCTGCAAGCCGGCGGGTGACTGCACGTGGATCGCGTATTCGCTGTAATAGGAATCGCCGTCGGCGGCGAAATGCGCCTGATTGTCGTAGAGCAGCACCTGGGTGGGCGCATTGACTTGCGCCGGTGCGGAAACGCCGGGCGCCGCCGGCTTGACCCAGGCCTCGGGCGGGCCGTAATTCAGCTTGTCGGCGGCGTAGGCCTGGCCGGCCACCAGGGCCAGAATCCCCACCGCCGCGGCTTGAACCATACGATGATGTAACGTCAGCCCTCGCGCGCCGGCGTTGTTGCGGATGGACATGCATACCCCCCGCGCGGCCTACCCTAGCCCGAAACGCCCGGCCGCGCCCGCGGACAGTACGGCGCACGGTTGTAAATGACAAGAGTTACGGCTCCCCGGGTTTTCTGGCCCGGGTTTTATGGCCGGGCTTTTCTGGCCGGGCTTTTCTGGGAAGGGAGACCACCCTTCGCCAAAACTACGGGTGGCGGGCCGCACGCACCGGTTTGTCGACCGAAGGCCTGACAGAAGCCCTGGCGAAGGAGGATGGCGGGCGCGGTCCCGCGATGATTTCTCGCTTAAGGTCGCCGGGTCAACCCACCGACTGGCGGATGATCGGCGCGTTGGCGGACGCGGCGCTGTCGGCGGCGGAGTCGATGCCGCCGGGCGCCAGGCCCTGCATGATGATGCGGTTGATTTCGATCAGCGGGCCGATCTCTTCGTTGTTGCGCATGACCTGGGACGTATGCTTGTTCACCCAGATCGACAAGGAGATGATGTTGGCGCGGACGATATCCGGCAGGCCATTGCCCTCGATCGAGCAGTCGGCCGCCAGGGTCGACCACATCCGGCGATTCCAGTCGAGCGCTTCCATGCGCTCGACGATCTTGGAGCGATCGAGCTTTTCCACTTCCAGCAGCGCACGGGTCACCTGACCGAAGAGGCGATACTCGGTGAGGCGCGGATTCTCCGTCCGTTGCGCGGTAGTTTGATACGCCTTTAAGGACATGCCCCGGATGTTCCCTCTTTAAAACACGGTTACGCTTTGCGACCCAGACGTTCGTCTTCGTAGTCGATCAGTTTACGACAGCCCATCAGCGCCTTGTAGAACTCGCGGCTCATGATGCTTTTCGAGACGCCGACGCATTCCGCCAGCACCAACGGATTGGCGATGACGTTCATGAACTCGGTCATGCGGCGCAGGAATTCGTCGTAATATTTATCCGACCCGCCTTCGTCCAGGTACATCATCATGACCGGGAAATAGACGTGCCGCGCCGGAGAGGTGACCTCCTCGGCCTGCATGATGTCCTTTTCGCGTAGCACCGAGGCCTTGTTCTGCAGCACCAGCGAGCAGCGGCGATCGCCGTTCTGCACAACGGCGCCGTTGAGAACGAAGCGTTCCCCGGGCTTCAAAGACAGTTTCAAAGGCATTGTTTTTCCTTCACATCTGCCGGGATTATGGCGGACGCGATTCGTCCGTCATAACCCGGGGCGGGTTAACATCAGGTTTCGCTCGCCACACCGTTCACCAAAAACTGCACAACACCGAACCCCGCCATGTCGCATAGTCGCGACTTGGCAAGCGCGATTGCGCAGCGCCTGGGCGCCCCTCCAAATTGCGAAGCAATTCGGCAAGGCCGACCGGCCGCCCGAGCCTATGCGAGGAGCCTCGCGGCGCCTGAGCGCTAGGAAGTAACTTTTCTTTAGGGAGTATTAAGCGAATCCCTGCTTAACAGGATGGCACGAAAGCCCCGCGTTGAGCTAGTCATGGCCGCCAAACAGCCCCTCAAGCAACCGATCGCTCCCTATTTCCCCGCGCCCCAAGCCACGCCCGTCGGCGCGTTCAGTTTCGAACCGGTGCGGCTCGACAACCCGGCGGCGCAGATCCTGGGCGACGCCGGATCGAGCGAGGCCCTTCGGCAGCTGCTCGACGTCACCGGCCACGTCAAGCGCCGCGACACCCTGCTGGCGCTGCGCGAGGCCCTGGAAAAATTCCGCGACGGCGACTGGCAGGGCGGCGGCGAAAGCGCGCTGAAGGCCCTGCACGTCGATGCCGAATGCGGCGAAGCCTGGCACATGCTGGCCATTGCCCGCGACAAGTGCAACGATTTCCCGACCGCGCTCAAGTGCTACGAGACCGCGCTACGGCTCATGCCTGAAAATCCGGCGATCGCCAACGATCTCGGCCGCTTGGCCTACAAGCTCGCCATGTACGACATAGCGGAAAAATTCTTCCGCTTCTTCCTCGACAAGTGCCCGGGCCATGTCGAGGCGATCAACAATCTGGCCAGCACCTTGCGCGAAGCCAACCGCCTCGACGAGGCCACTGCCCTGCTCAAGGCGGCGATCACCGAGAACCAGACCGATCCGCAATTGTGGAACGCGCTGGGCACCGTGGTCAACGCCAAGGGCGACCTCGCCACCTCGGCCATCTTCTACGAGGAGGCGCTGCGCCACGACCCCAAGCACGTCCATGCGCGCTACAATCTCGGCAATGCGCGTTCGGTGCTGGGCGATCCGGCGCAGGGCCTGCAGCACCTGCTGAAGGCCCTGCCGAGCTTCACCGACCCGATGAACACCCACACCTGCCGGCTCAGCATCGCCTTCTGCTATCTGGTGATGGGCGACTACACCAACGGCTGGGACTGGTACGAGGCGCGGACCAAGGACAATACCGCCGAGTCCATGACCTATCTCATACCGCGGCCGCGCTGGACCAAGGACGAGCCGCTGGCCGGCAAGAAGCTCTTCGTCTCGGCCGAGCAAGGCCTCGGCGACGAGATCATGTTCGGTTCGATCCTGCCCGACCTGCAGCGCGAACTCGGCCCCGACGGCCATTTGACGATCGGCGTCGAACCGCGGCTGGTGCCCCTGTTCAAAAAGGGCTTTCCCGACGCGACCGTCACCCGCCACCACACCACCAAGCACAACAATATGCCGGTGCGCCTGTTCCCCGAGATCACCGACTGGAACTCATTCGACGCCTGGGCGATCGTCGGCGATTTCCTCGGCCGCTATCGTCCCGACGAGGCGTCGTTCCCCAAGTCGAATACCTTCTTCCACCCCGATCCCGAACGCATTGCCTATTGGAAGACGATGCTCGACGGCCTTAACGGCAAGCCCAAGATCGGCATCCTGTGGAAATCGCTGATCAAGCATTCGCGCCGCGACCGCTACTATTCGCCGTTCGAACAGTGGGCCGAGGTGCTGCGCACCGAAGGCGTGCAGTTCGTCAATCTGCAATATGGCGACACCGAAGCCGAAATGGCCGAGGCGCGTGAGATGGGGCTCGACATCTGGACGCCGCCCGGCATCGACCTGAAAATGGACCTCGACGATCTGTCGGCGCTGTGCGTCGCCATGGACTGCATCATGTGCCCGTCCAACGCCACCTCGAACATCGCCGGCGCCGCCGGCGCGCGGGTATGGCTGGTCACGCCGGACATGTCGTGGACGGCGCTCGGCACGCGCTACTATCCTTGGTACCCCAATACCCGCGTCTTCTTTTCGTCCAGTCTGACCGACTGGTCGCCGGTGATGAACGAGATCAAGGCCGCGCTGATCGAGGACTATGTCCGGCCGGCCGTGCCGAGCCAGAACGTTGCCTGAGACGGCGTCCGCCAAGGACGTAATGGCCCGGGCGCTGGCCCGCGAGGCCGCGGGAGACCTTCCCGGCGCGTTTGACGCCTGGCAGGACGCGCTGGCGGCGGACCCCACCTCGCTCGACATCGTGGCCCGCCTCGCCGATCTGGCCTTTCGCCTGACCTTTTTCGACATGGCGGAAAAATTCTACGCCCATCTGATCACGCGCGGGGTGCGCGGCGGCGCGGTCATCGCGGCCTTCAGCGCCTGCCTGCGCGAGCAGGGCCGCTACGACGAGGCCGTCGACCTGCTGAAGTCAAGGCTGGCCGCCGCGCCCGAGGACCCCGTCCTGTGGGACGCGCTGGGCGCGGTGATGGCGGCGAAATGCGACAACGAGACGGCGCTGATCTTTTTCAACGAGGCCCTGCGGCTGAAGCCCGGCTATCTTCATGCGCGCTTCAACCGCGGCTGCGCCCTGATGGAACTGGGCCAGTTGCGCGCCGGCCTGGACGACAGCCTCGCCTGCGCCGAAGCCTTCACCGATCCCGTCAACCGCGCCTCGGCCGAACTGACCTCGGCCTATGCCGCCCTGGCGCTGGGCGATCTCCAGGATGGCTGGCGCTGGTACGAAGCCCGGCACAAGCGCGGCACGCCGCAGGAAGTGTATTACGACATCCCCCTGCCCCGCCATAACGGCGCCCCGGCGGGCCGGCTTTTTCTCAGCGCCGAACAGGGCCTCGGCGACGAAGTTCTATACGCATCCCTTATTCCGGAAATAACGAAACGTGTGACGCATCTCGGCATCGGCGTCGAGCCGCGCCTGGTGCCGTTGTTTCAGCGCAGCTTCCCCGACGCCAAGGTCGTCGCTCACCGCACCCAGACGATCAATGGCAAAACGCAACGCACTTTCGAAGGTTGCGATTGGCAAGCGTTTGATGCCTGGGCGCTTTTGGGCGATTTCCTGAGCGCCCGGCGTCCGGCGCTCGACGCCTTTCCAGCGGACAATGGGTTTCTCGCGCCCGATCCGGCGCGCGTCGATTACTGGCGAAAAACACTTTTCAACGACAAGCCGAATATCGGCGTTTTGTGGAAGAGTCTGAAATCGAACGCCCTGCGCGACCGGTCCTTTTCGCCGTTCGACCAGTGGGGCGAAGTCTTGAGCCTGCCCGGCGTCCGTTTCGTCAATCTGCAATACGGCGACACCGAGGCCGAGATGACCGCGGCCGGAGCCCGGGGTTTCGACATCGTCACGCCTGACGGCATCGACCTGAAACAGGATCTCGACGACCTGGCGGCGCTGTGCTGCGCCTGCGACCTGGTGATCGGGCCGTCCAATGCCACCACCAATATCGCCGGCGCCTGCGGGGCCAAACTGTGGTTGCTGACGCCGCCGCGCGCCTGGCTGCGGCTGGGGGCGGACACCTATCCGTGGTATCCGCGGGCGCGTGTCTTCGCGCCGCCGACGCTCACGGACTGGGCCCCCGCCATGGCGGACATCCGGGCGGCGTTGGTCGAGGAATTTGGCCACGGATGAGGCACGGAGCACCGCCACACGGCGACTCCGGGGTTGACGTTAAAAGCCGACCTCCAATGTCACCACCGTCAATTGGCCCTTGATCCGGCCGACCAGCGTCACATTGCCGCCCGGCCAGTCGGGACCATTCATTGCCATGATGGCTACGGTCTCCATGTCGGCCGTGAACAGCGGCTCGAAGACGGTCGTCTCGGGGGCACTTACGATCGTCGTGTCGATCCGCTCATCCGCCCAGGCGCCGTAGCCCCAGGCGTATCCGATCGATCGCAGTGCCCGGTCCGCCGGCGGCGCCGGCGGTGGCACGCCGACAGCTTGCGACCGGTCGCAGCTCGCCCGCTTCATGCGGCCATTCGACAAAATCCCGCCGACATAATCCGCCGCAAGCGAAAAACACCGACCATCGCTGAAAGACAAGGTAATCGGCAGGAAACCGGGCGCCCAGGCCGCGACCAGATGTAGATCCGTTGTCTCGGCAACCGTGAACGCGCCAATGACTTTGACGTGCGCCAAGGCTGCACGCGCGTAGGCCGGATCAACTTGAAACAAACCCGACAACGACGCGTCAGGCACGCGCGTCAAGGTCGGAGCCTCTGGATCGGTCGGAACCGCAACGCCCGGTCCCGGCTGGCCGCTATAACCGGCGGGCGGCGTAAACGGCTGCGCATCGACCTCCAGGCTCACAAAGGGTGCGGCCATCATGATTGCCGCCCACGCCCATATCGCCGCTGTTCGCATGATCCGCCCCCTCCACAGGTAGGGAGTTTAGCGCAGATTTAGTCAACGACCAGTCTATATTTCAATGGTGCGCTCAGGGCGTAGCCGCCGCTCAATGCGCCATGTAGAGGTTCAGCGACGCGTTCTGCAGCAATTGCCGCGTCGTGCCGCCGAAGGCGAATTCGCGGATGCGCGACCGGCCGAAGGCGCCGGCGACCATATAGTCGGCGCCGTGGCGCTCATAGGTTTCGATCAGTTGGTGACCCACCTCGCCCTTGGGCAGGCGTTCATAGCCGACCTCGATACCGTGCGATTGGTAATAGGCGCTCAGGCGTTCCAGATCCGGCGCGCGGTCGCCGACCGGGGCGCCGGCGATAATGACCTTCGAGGCCTTCTTTAACAACGGCACGGCGCGGCGCGCGGCGCGCGACGACGGCTCCTTGCCGTCCCAGGCGACGACGGCGACGCCAGCCGGATCGAAGGCCGTGCGCGCGATGAAGACGCCGCAGCGCTCCTCCATCAGCACTTGGGTAAAGGCTTCGGCCAGAAGATTGCGGCCGCGCGCCGCGCCGTCGCCGAAGACGACGAGGTCCGACAGCCGCGCCTCGAGCGCCAGGTCCTGCCAGACGGGCGAATTCAAGGCTGAAAAGACACGCCGGTCATAAGCTACCGCATCGAACTGCCTTTCGGCGCGGCGTTGGCCTTCCTCGCCGGCCGTGCGCACGCTGTCGATGGTCGCCATCTGCACCGTGCCCATGAATCCTTCGCCCAGCCAGGGCGACAATTCGGCCGGATCGGGCGGCGCGAAGACGACATTGAGTTCGGCGTCGAAGACCTCGGCCAGGCGCGCCGCCCAATCGAGCACGGGGGCGTCCTCAAGGGCGCCGGCTACCGGCACCGTCAGCCGCGCCCACGCGCCCTGCGTCGCGGCGGGAAGCTTTTTCCCGCCGGTTCGCGTGCGTTCGTCCAGAGCCATGATCGCCTCCCTTTTCTGTGCACAGAAGCGTGATTTTGCATCGCCAAACGGGCACACCTATGGCTAAATATACCCCGCTTTTCGTAAAATCCTAATGTGACATTGTGGCCCCCTCCAGCCCGCTCCCGACACGCGCCCCATCCCGCACCAAGACGCCTCGCCGGCCGGCAAAAGACACCGCGCCGCGGGCGTGGCAGCGCATGTTGTCGGGCCGCCGGCTCGACCTGCTCGATCCGGCCGCCATCGACATCGAGATCGACGACATTGCGCTGGGCCTGTCGCGGGTGGCGCGATGGAACGGCCAGACCCGTGGCGACCACGGCTTTTCCGTCGCCCAGCACTGCCTGATCGTCGAGGATATCTGCGGCCACATCCAGCCCGACCTGGCCGTCGCCTACCGCCTGATGGCCCTGCTGCACGACGCGCCGGAATACGTCATCGGCGACATGATCTCGCCGTTCAAGGCGGCGCTGGGCCTCGACTACAAGCGCTTCGAAAGCCACCTGGAACAGGCAATCCACATCCGTTTCGGCCTGCCCGCCGTCATGCCGGCGCCGGTCAAGATCCTGATCAAGCAGGCCGACCACGCCTGCGCCTATTTCGAGGCGATCCAATTGGCCGGCTTTTCCGACGCCGAGGCGCGGACCTATTTCGGCGAGCCGCCGGCGGGCTATGGCCTCGACATCACGCCCCTGCCGGCCAAGGACGCCTGCGCGGCCTTCGTCGCCCGCTTCGACGACCTCATCGCGCGACTATGACGGGTCCAATCGGCGCCTTGGCGATCGAACTGTCGGCCGTGGTGGTCACGGTGAAGGACGGCGCCGCCATGGTGCTATGCCGGCCAGGCACCGACGACCAATCCGCGCCCTACGCCCTGCCGTCCGGCCCGTTCGTGCCGGGCAAGCACCGCACCTTCGACCTGGCGCTGCGCGCCTTCGTGCACGACCAGACCGGCTTCGACATCGGCTATGTCGAGCAGCTCTACAGCTTCGGCGACGCGGCACGCGGAGAAGTCATCTCGGTCGGCTATCTGGCGCTGACGCCGTCGGCCGATTTCGAGACGCGCTCGAGCGCCGTGTGGGTGCCGTTCCACCGCTTCTTTCCGTGGGAGGACTTCCTGCACGGCGAGAGCAATGCCGCCGTCAAGGCGTTGCGGCCGGCGCTCGAACTGTGGGCCGGCGAGACGGCGAGCGGGACGGACGCCATGCTGCGGCGGCGGCGCGTCGAGACCCTGTTTCCGCTGGAATTCGACCATTGGAACGAGGAGCGCGTGCTCGACCGCTATGAGCTGCTCTACGACGCGGGCCTGGTCAGCGAGGCGGGCCACGCCGGCGAGAGCGGCGTGACGGGCGTGGCCATGGCGCTCGACCATCGCCGCATCCTGGCCACCGGCCTGTCGCGGTTGCGCGGCAAGCTGAAATACCGGCCGGTGATCTTCGAGCTGATGCCGGAGAAGTTCACCCTGCTGGAGCTGCAAAGGTCGCTTGAAGCTTTGTCGGGATTGCGCCTGCACAAGCAGAATTTCCGCCGGGCGCTGGAGCGGACGGGCTTTGTGACGCCATTGGGCGAGATGCGCGAGGATACCGGCGGCCGGCCGGCGGCTTTGTACAGCTACGACCGCGACCAGTTCCGGTTTTCGCCGTCGTTAGGTTTAAGCTTGCCGCGGGCTTAGAATTTTTGACACGAACCACACGAAAAAAGACGAAAAGACACGAAAAGGTCTTCGCGCGTAGCGCCTTCTGCGTTTCAAAAACTTGATTGTAAGGTGCTTCGCACAGAAGGCCGTGCCGCTTGAATTTCGCGTCTTTTCGTCTTTTTTCGTGTGGTTCGTGTCAAAAAACTTTCTTGCGAACCTTAAAGCTTGTCCGCCAGCTTGACTGCCTGGGACATCCAGTTTTCACGGGCGATGCGGCCGGGGCCGTCGATGCGCGAGGACAGCCAGGCGACGTGCTCGGGCGTCCAGCCGGCGACCTGCCAGAAGTGGTAGATGCCCAGCTCGTTCAAGGTCCGCTGCGATTGCTCGGTGATCCCCGAGATCAGCGTCAGATCGTCCGGCGCGCCCTTGGGGGCGTCGAGCCGCGCCGGCGACAGGCCGCTGCCGGCCTGCTGGACCGCCGCCTCGACGCTTTCCGGCGTCATGGCCGCCAGGCTGGAGACGCGCGATTGCAGGCTGCGGTCGTCGCGGATGATGGCGACATTGGCCGCCGCCATTTCGTAGCGCGCGGGCGCCGGCACGGGGACATAGGCCGGGATCGGCGCCGGCTTGGGCGCCGGTTGCGCGGCGGCCTCGGTCTTGAACGGCACGACGACGCCGGTCGTGAAGGTTTCCGCGATATCGAACACGGATTCGCGCGGCTGCTCGAAGGCGCTGTGATGGCTGACGGCGCGGCCGGCCACCAGCCAACCGAACGCGGCGCCGATGGCGAAGGCGGCCAGCATCAGGCCCAGCGACATCAGGATCAGGTCGCTCATCGCGGGCTCCCAAAGCGGCTGGCGCCCTTGCGGGCCGTATTGCCGACGCGGCGCGCGACGAAGCCCGTCACCAGGCCGATTCCGGCGGCGGCCAGAAGCAGCCAGCGCAATTCGACGATCAGATACAGCATGCTGCCCCCCTACTCGGCACGAACGGAAATGGCGACGCGTTGGTTCAGCCGCCGGCCCTGCGGCGTCGCATTGTCGGCCACCGGTGACGCCGCGCCGTAGCCCTCGGCATCGACGCGCGTGGCGGCGAGCCCGCGCTTGACCAGAGCGTCGGCCGTCACCTCGGCGCGCGTCCTGGAAATGATCTGCTTGGCCGTCGGATCGCCGACATCGTCGGTATAGGCGGCGACCGTGATCTTCAGGTCCTGCGGGCAGGTCTCGATGGCGCGGTAGGCGTCGTCGAGCACGGCCTGGGCGGCGGGCGACAATTGATAGCTGCCCGGAACGAAGTCGACGCGGCGCGAACCCAGGGCCAGGTCGATCTGGTCCTGGCAGGCCTTGGCTTCGCTCAGAGACACGGTGTCGCTGGCCTGGCGCGCATTGTCGCCGGCGACCGGCGGCGTCCCGGCCGAGGACGAGGCGATGGTGGTGGCCTTTTCGCCGGCCACTTCGAGCGGCGTCGCCGGCTGACCGTCGGCGGCGGCAAGCGAACTCGACCCGGAGGCCGACCAGGCGGGAACCTGCGCCAGGGTGGCGGCACTGTCGGGCGTGGGCGCATTGACCGCGACCTCGGTGACCACGCCATTGACCATTTGCCCGCCCGGCACGCGCCCGTCGTGGATCATGGCCTCGTGCATGTTGAGGATGGCGGTCTTCGCCTGGGCCAGGTGCGTCACGGCATCGGGGCTGTTGGTGGTCGCCGCCAGGGTCACGCTCTGGCCCGACACGGTCGCCTTGACGTCGGTCAGGCCTTTGATTGCAAGCGTCGTATCGACGCGCGCCTGCACGTCATGCTCGACGCGCGGCAGCGTCAGGTACAGCCCGCCGACGCAGACCAGCGCCAGACTGCACAAACCCGATAACCATACCCCCTTAGGCTTCACCGGACACCCCTCAGCACCGTCAAGACTTTGTTAACGACAGGTGTATCGCGGCGGCGCAGCAGACGCAACTGGCTACGCAAAATGTTACGAGACAAAAGCTTAGGTGTGGCGCGAATGCAAAGGGCGTCCCACCAAGTGAGACGCCCTTGCCGCGCGAAGCGCACCAACTTTGTCGGAACCTCACCGCTTTTTGGAAAGACCCTAAAATCTGCGTCATCTGCGTGCATCTGTGGATAACCCTTACAAAAAGAAGAATTATCCACAGATGCACGCAGATGACGCAGATGTTTCGACATGCTTCTCGCCGTTTGGCGCACGTCATCAAGGTTCTTGAAAGCCGCTTCGCGGCGGGTATTTCACCGCCGCGAAGCTGTATTACTCCGCCGCGCCAATGGCAGCTTGCGCCGCGGCCAGCCGCGCCACGGGGACGCGGTACGGCGAGCACGACACGTAGGACAAACCGATCTTGTGACAGAAGGCGATCGACGCCGGGTCGCCGCCGTGTTCGCCGCAGATGCCCATCTTCATGCCCGGACGCTGCTGGTTGCCCTTTTCGCGGGCGATCTTGATCAAGGCGCCGACGCCCTCCTGGTCGAGGCTGACGAACGGGTCCTTCTCGAAAATGCCCTTTTCGATATAGGGGTTGAGGAAGCGGCCCGAGTCATCGCGCGAGATGCCGTAGGTCGTCTGGGTCAGGTCGTTGGTGCCGAACGAGAAGAATTCAGCCGTCTCGGCCAGCCGGTCGGCCAGCAGGGCGGCGCGCGGCAATTCGATCATCGTGCCGGTCTTGTA
>OUWB010414566.1_pt1 | contig 40316 bp, 34 predicted proteins | sample 1779821 | NCBI WGS metagenome assembly OUWB01 (sample SAMEA3914806, study PRJEB12502) | metagenome | biome: forest; material: soil | place: Canada | collected 2011-08-03 | depth 0.1 m
CTCGGCGCACTGGTTGGGCCCAGCGCCTTGAAGCTCAAAGCACGCCATGAACCCGCCATGCAAACCGCAAAATAGTTGAACGCCGTCCTCCGGCAAGGCCCCTCCAAGCACTCACTGTCTCGCGTCAACAGCGCGGTCCGCCGGATGATTTACGCCATCATTTGTCGGAACGTTTTCAATGACATAGGGATCGACACCCTCCAAGCAACCGACGTTGTACCCGTATTGCTCCGGGTTCGAGCGGCGTTGATGGTGGGTATGGATGCCGCAAATCGAGCAAAAATAATGCGTGGCCGTATTTGTGTTGAACTGATACAGCTTCAAAACATCGTGCCCTTTGATGATCTTGATGCCGGCCAAAGGGACCGATGCGACGATGGCGCCCTTCCTCCGGCAGATTGAACAGTTACATCGGCGCGGATCGACGATGCCGTCCGGGAGGTCGAGCGCCAACTCAACTGAGCCGCAATGGCAGGTCGCTCTGTGTTTCGCATTGATGATCGTTGCGCCGACTTTCTTGATCATGGCACCCTCGTTGCGGTCGTAAATTTTAGACGGCATTCAAGTCTGGCGCGCCAGACGCGGACGCAGCGCGATTGCCAGCGGGAAGATGGCCAAGGCCGTCAAGGCCGTGGCAAACGTGGCGCCGAGTATGCCGATACGGTCGCCGAGAAAACCGTAGACAACCGGCGAGATTGCGCCCGAACCTATCGTGCCCGTGTAAAACAACGCGAATGCCCGCTCGGTGCGTTCCGGCGGCGACAGTTCCGGCACCGTTCCATAGAGCACGGAAGAGGTGCCATTGAGCATCATGCCCAGCAGCGGCAACAATACCAGCGTGAGCGCAAGCGGGAAAAACATGACGGCGATGATGCAAGCGGCGGTCCCGCCCTCGGTTGCCAGCACCGTACCCACCACTCCCATGCGTACGCCCAGCCATCCGCAAGCAAATTTGCCTGCCGCGCCGCCGATAAAGACCAACGCCAGCGCCGTCCCCACCACTGGCAGTGAAGCGCCTTTTGCTTGAAGAAGAAACGGCAGGAAGGTCAACAAGCCCATGCGCACACCGGTGTCAAGCACGCCTATCATGAACAGCAGGGAAAAGCCCCCATTTGCGGCACCGTGGCTTTGGCCTGGCGATTCCGTGGCTGCGGGTTCGCTGCGCGGCACAGGTGGGAGAAAAAGTGCAATCACGGCAGCAACCACACAGCCAAGCATCGACATCATCCAAAGTGCATGGCGCCATGGCATCAGCGTCACCAGCAGCGAAATGGCCGCCGGCAGCGCGGATTTGCCAAGGTCGCCGGAAAAATTGTAGATGCTCAATGGTCCCCTCGCGTTGCGTCCATAGCTCCGCGAAACGGCACCCGAGGCGATCGGGTGCTGCGTGCTCGAACCGGCTCCCGATACCGCCAACGCGACGCACAGCCCGAGCAAGCTGCCCGACATCCCCGCGCCGGCGTAGCCAAGCGCGGCCAACAAGGTGCCCAGCGCCAGCGTGGCCCGGCTGCCCAGCCATTGCGCAAGCTTCCCGGCAGGCAATTGCAGGCTGGCCATCGTGCCGGCGTAGAGGCCACGCAACAGGGCCAGGGCGCCATAATCAAGGCCGAAGTCCGCGCGCCACACCGGCAGCAACACGTAGGTCATGTCCGTATAGCCGTCGTGCAAGGCGTGGGCAACACACGAGAGCCACAGGACGCGCGAGCGCGATGAGGCGGTCGGGGCGGCCGGGTCGGCAGGTTGCGTGGGCGACAGGGAAAACGGGGTGAGACGCATGGAACTCCATTCGACGGCAAAGCGCGGACTGACATGGCACGGCGCACTGCGCGGCCGACACCTTATGCGGCAATCTTAGGCCGGGATACGTCAAGATTCAATTGAGGTATTATCGCGTCGAAGGAGAAAAAAAGTCACGTTATGGATAAAGGCGCCACCGACAAAAACCGAAACATGCTGCCGCCGCTCAATGCCCTGCGCCATTTCGAGGCCGTGGCCGAGCACGGCAGCTTCGCTGCAGCCGCGGTCGATTTGCACGTTACACATTGGGCCGTCGGCAAGCAGATACGGTTGCTGGAAGACTGGTTTGGCGTCCCGCTATTTGAGCGGCGCGCACGCGGCGTCGTGCTTACTGACGACGGCGCAGCCTTGCTCAACGAAGTCAGCAACACCTTCGGACGCCTGGCCGGCGCCACGGCCCGGCTGCGCCGCAATGACGTCGCCCGCCGCGTATCGGGCATTGTGCGTGTCAACGTGCCGCCCAGCTTTGCCTTGCATTGGCTGTTGCCGCGGCTCGGCGATTTTTACCTCCATTACCCCGAGATCGACGTACGCGTGGCGACCACGTCGCGCAAGTTGCGCTACATCGGCGACGCCTTCGACATTGGGGTGCGCGTCGGCGCGGAAGAAGGCCCCGGCCAGATGTCGCGCCTGCTGATGCCCGACATGCGTCTGCCGGCTTGCAGCCCCGCGCTGTTACGCCGGCATCCGGTGCAAAATGCGGACGACTTGCGTCATCACACATTGCTGCATTCAACCTCGACACGTACGGCCTGGTCACGCTGGCTGCGCGAGGCCGGCGTGCCCGATTTGCGGGCCGCCCATCACGTCGAATTGGACCATACCTATCTCCAGCTCGCCGCCGCCGTGGAAGGACTGGGCATGACGCTCGCGTCGTTGCCCCTGATCGAACACGACATCGCCGCCGGGCGGCTGGTCTGTCCAATTGCAGCGCCGGCATGGCACGCTGCCGACTATACCCTGGTGATCAACGCCGATCGAGGCGACGACAGCGCAGTCTTGGCGTTTGCGGAATGGATCATCGCCTTGGCCGGCCGGAATCCGGGGCCGGGCGCGCAGGAATAGCGAACTGGTCAAACATGGAAAAGGCAGCACCGCAAGCAACGTCAATGGCACTGCAGGCACTTGGAAGCTAGCCTCGATCGCCTAGATGTATACCAGGCTACCGATGATTCGTAATAAGCCTTCGTTCATGTCCTTCATTGCCTGCAAGAGCTGGCCTGTTTCATCATGGCTCTTCACGACAATATCGCTCGTCAAATCTCCTGTCGCGACCGTGCGCGCGATTTCCATGGCCTGACTGATTGGCCTCGTAATGGAGCGCGTCGTAAAAAATCCGATCAACGCGGCGGCAAGAATACCGAGAATCGACAGCATCAATGAGGTGATGCGCCACGCCTGGTACTGGGTATCGGCCTCCTTTCCAGCCTGATCCATCACGTCGGTTTGGTAAGCGATAAGCTTGTCCAATGAATCGAAATAGGCTTGCTGAACGGGGTACATCTCCTTCAGAAGAAAATCGATAGCCCCTTCCCTTTTGCCGTCATCGATAAGACTGGACAGACGCGTGAGCGCGGCAACATAGGTGCCATTCTGTGCCACGACACGATTGAACAATTCATGGCCGTGTTCACTTTGCACCAGCTTTCCAAGACGCGGCAGTGCTTGTTCAATGTTCCCCCGCGATTCCTTGACCTTGGCAAGTTCCTGCTTGATCTTTGTCGGGTCATTGAACAACAGCGCATTGCGTACCGCTTGCGCCACGTTGTTGGCCTCATGGATTACGGTGTTGCAAAGCACGACTTGGGGGTACTTGTCGCTAACGACAAGATGCGTTCCTTCCGCCAGAACCGTGAGCCGACTGACGCCAACGACAGCAATCACCACGAGAAGCGCAACAATTACGCCGAAGCCCAAGCTCAACCGCGTGCCAATCCGCAAATCCCTCATTTTTTGCCTTTGTAATTAAAATTCAATCCGCTCGACATGGACCGATCAAGCCGACAGTAACTGCTCCCGACAATTATAGTGTCGTCGCAGCGTCATCCAGCTTGACCACACCTTTTACCTTTTGAATCCGGTCGCGGATATTTTCAAATTCCCGGCCGGATATGCGCTCCAACGCAATCTGCACCTCGTTCTGATTCCGCGCTTCAGCACGCTACGGCTGCCCAGGGCGCTGGCAGCTGAATTCGCAACACAAGGAACGGCGCGATGTTCAGATTGCAGCTTTGCTTGCGCGGCCTTGAGCAGGATCTCGACCTGCAAAGGCAGCTATTGCAGCAACTTACGGCTGGTACGCTTTGTGCAACTGGAAGGCAGGTAGTCGCGCTCGCTACAGCGCCTGCCCTTCCTTCCTTTTTAAGAGAAAGTTTTTGAGATGACCTCCCACCGCTTCCTTCTCGCCGCGCTGCTCGCCGGTGCCTTCGCCTCCGCATCCGCCCAGGACGCTGCGCTTCATTCGACGCCGCCGATCAATGTCGCCGGTGGCGCCTCCGATGAGGCCGCAGTCAAGCGCGTACAGGAGTCGCTCGCCTCGCCATGGAAGTACAAGACCAAGCGTCTGAGCAAGGCCGACGTCGATGCACTACTCGCCAAGCCCGATTCGGTGATCTTCATCGACCTGCGCCAGCCGGCGGAATTCATCCAGTTCGGCACCTTCCCCGTGTTCCTCAGCGTGCAGAACAAGGATCTCGAGAAGCAACTCGCCTGGATTCCGCGCGACCGTACGATTGTCACCGTCTCCAATCACTCTCAACGCGCAGGCGCCGCAGGCGACCTGCTGACCGCCAAGGGCTTCAATGTCGCCGGCGCCACCGGTTCCGAGGAGTACGAGGTCTCCGGCGGCACGACGGTTGCCCACCTGGTGCCTCGGCCGCGCGCAGCAGCCCCCGCCGCATCGGCACCGAAGTCCTGGTCAGGCGGTGAATGAGCCGGTCCGAACCGCGATCGGACCGGCTCAGTCGTGGCAAGTCGGTCGCGTGCTGCCAGGTCGCTGACGCAGGAAGCGGCGAACAGCCTAACCTTCAGGGCCGTCGCCTCTGACCTGGGTCTGAGCCGCGTTTCCGTTTGACGCCTTCCTTCAGCGTCGCCTTCATCATTCGTCCCATCGCCGGTGCCCTCACCGATTGCCTCGGTCGCGGACGCCATCGGCTTAAGATCGTCAATTCATGCAGATTTGTCCTGGGCTGCAGTGGGCAACGCCGATTTCTGATGCCAGAAAGCCGTCAGTCGCAGACTTCTGCCTAGGGGCAACACTTCACCCCGGATGGCAAATGGCGCGAATGCCCGCCGATTTTGATACGCGCACGGGTGGCAGTATGTGATGCGCGTCGGCGGCAGATTCGACGCGACTATGCCGGTGCCTCCGTGCGCCATGTCCGGCACCTCGAATGCGTTACACTGGGCTACCCTTTCCAGCCTCGCCCGCTTCATCGACATAACAAACAGCAATGACACAGAACCAAGCCGATAAAACCGTCGCGCCCTACGGCTCCTGGGCATCCCCCGTCAGTTCCGAACTGATCGTCGCCGATAGCGTGCGGCTGGGCCAGCCGCGCATTGCCGGACGCGATATCTGGTGGAGCGAAGGGCGCCCCAAGCAAGAGGGCCGATGCTTCCTGGTGCGCGCAAGCGAGGACGGCACTTGCACCGACATGACCGACGTCAATTTCAACGTGCGCACCCGCGCCAACGAATATGGCGGCGGCGAATACCTGCTGGCCGGCGGCATGCTCTACTTCAGCAACAATGACGACCAGCGCCTCTATCTGGGAGCCCCCGGAAAACTGCCCCAGTCGCTGACCCGGCAAGACGCCATGCGCTACGCCGACGCGATCCTCGATGCAAGCCGTCAACGCCTGATCGCCGTGCGGGAAGATCACAGCCAGGGCGGGCATGAACCCGTCAACACGCTCGTTGCCATCGATCTCGGCGACGGCCGCGAAACCGTCTTGCATGCCGGCTACGATTTTTATTCCTCCCCGCGCCTCGCACCTTCGGGCAAGCACCTGGCCTGGATTTGCTGGAAGCATCCGAACATGCCATGGGACGGCACCGAACTGTGGCAAGCCGAAATCGGTACGGACGGCGCGCTGCTCTCGCCGACCTTGATCGCCGGCGGCGCGGAGGAATCGATCTTTCAGCCCGAGTATTCCGGAAGCAACCGGCTCCACTTCATTTCAGACCGAAGCGGCTGGTGGAATCTCTATCGCGCGCATGAAGGCAAGATCGAAGCGCTATGTCCCATGGAAGCCGAGTTCGGCGAAGCGCAATGGATCTTCGGCATGTCGACCTACGCATTCGATGCGCAAGACCGGCTCGTCTGCACTTATCAGCAGCACGGCAAGTCGCACCTGGCGCTATGGGAGGAAGGCGGCCGGCTCAAGCCCATCGCCACGCCGTTCGACGTCATTGCCGACCTGCAGGCCGGCGACGGCTTTGTCGCCTTTTGCGGCGGCTCGCCGACGCTATCCAAATCCATCGTCAGATTGGATCTGACCAGCGGCGAGCATCGCATCCTGCGCAGCGCGGTGGGCCTGCAAGTCGGCGCAGGCTCGCTCTCGCAGCCCGAAGCCTTGGCGTTCCCCACTGAACACGGCCTTACCGCCCACGCCTTTTTCTATCGTCCCTGCAATGCGCATTTCACCGGCCCGGCCGATACGCGGCCGCCGCTGTTGGTACTGACGCACGGCGGTCCGACCGCGATGACCACGGCGACATTGAACCTGTCCATCCAATACTGGACCAGCCGCGGCTTCGCGGTGGTCGACGTGAACTACGGCGGCAGCAGCGGCTTCGGCCGCGCCTATCGCCAGCGCTTGAACGGCGCCTGGGGCGTAGTCGACGTCGACGACGCCGTCAACGCCGCGCGCCACCTGTCGCGCCAGGGTGAAGTCGATGCGACGCGCCTTGCCATACGCGGCAGCAGCGCCGGCGGCTACACCACCCTGAGCGCCCTCACCTTCCGCGATGTCTTCAAGGCCGGTGCCAGCTACTACGGCATCGGCGACCTCGAAACCCTGGCCGGCGACACGCACAAGTTCGAAGCGCGCTATCTCGACAAGCTGGTCGGCCCCTATCCCGAAGCCAAGGCGCGTTACGTCGAACGTTCGCCGATCCATTTCACCGACAAGCTCTCAAGCCCGTTGATATTGTTCCAGGGCCGGAAAGACAAGGTCGTGCCGCCGAGCCAGACCGAAGCCATGTTCGACGCGGTCAAGGCCAAGGGCTTGCCCGTCGCGTGCATCTATTTCGAACAGGAGGGCCACGGCTTCCGCCAGGCGTCCAGCATCAAGCGCGCGCTCGATGCGGAGCTGTATTTTTATGCCAAGGTCTTCAAATTCGAATTGGCCGAGCGGATCGAACCGGTGCAGATCGAAAATCTTTGATCGACGGCGCGAGGCTATGCTGTCCGCGCCGCCGAAGAATTCACTTCACGGTCGCCGCGCCGATCTTGCATGACGCCTCATCCTGCGAGCCGGTGCCGCCCGAGCAGCCGATGGCGCCGACGACCTTGCCGTTTTCAACGAGCGGAATGCCGCCGCGCGAACCGATCATGCCGTCGAGGCTGAGCTGGTAAATGTTGCCGCCCTGGACGCCGGACTCGAATACCTTGGTCTCGCGACGGTAGATCACGGCGGCGTGCGCCTTGTGCTGCGAAACCACGATCGACGCCAGTTGCGCGCCGTCCATACGTTGAAATGCGACCAGGTTGCCGCCGGAATCGACCACGGCGATGTTGAGTTTCCAGTCGTGGCGCTTGGCTTCCGCTGCGGTGGCGGCGATGGCCGCTTCGGCACGCTCGAGGCTGATCGGCGCGCCGTAGGGCAGATCGAACGGCATCTTGTCGGGAATCGCGTCGAGCGGATTCGGCGCCTGGGCGCAGACGGCGCCCGCTGCTGCTGCAAAAACGAGGAAGGCACACCCTAGCTTGATCATGTTCGACATCGTCGGTCTCCGGTTGGTTGGCTTCAGTTGGCTCCAATGCCGGACGATTATAGCGCCGCGCCTGCAACACGGCTGGGCGCCGTCAAGCCCCCTAAACCAGCCTGCCGGCCGCAATCGTGATCGTACGCTTGCAGCGCGCGGCAATCGAGGGATCGTGCGTGACCAGCACCAGCGTCGAGCCGCGCTCGGCATTCAAGTCGAACATCAGGCCGATGATGGCTTCGCCGGTGGCCGCATCGAGGCTGCCGGTCGGTTCGTCGGCAAACAGCAGCGGCGGTTCGCACACGAAGGCACGCGCCAGCGCAACGCGCTGCTGCTCGCCGCCGGACAAATATTTCGGATAATGACGCAGGCGGCTGCCCAGCCCGACGCGCGCCAGCATCGCCTCGGCCTTCCTTTTCGCATCGGGGTCCTGGCGCAATTCGAGCGGCAGCATCACGTTTTCCAGCGCGTTCAGATGCGCAAGCAGCTGGAACGACTGGAACACGAAACCGAGCTTTTCCTTGCGCAAACGTGCCCTGCCGTCTTCGTCAAGCGCGAAGATATCGACGCCATCGAGTTTCACCGTACCCGAACTCGGCGTATCGAGCCCGGCTAGCAAGCCAAGCAAGGTCGACTTGCCCGACCCCGAAGCGCCGACAATGGCCAGCGTACTACCGGCCTGCACGGTAAAATCGATCTGGTCGAGTATGGTCAATTCGCCGCTGGCATCGACCACACGTTTGCCTAGGCCGGCAACGTCGATGGCATGGGTCAGGTCAATCGCGTTGGAAACAGTCGTCAATGAGGAGTCGGGCATGCAGGTTGGTTCAAGAAAATGGCGCACCGGAAAGTTGGCCGCGCGAGCATTGCGCATCGGTGTGGCGCTGACGCTGGCCCTGGCGGCTTCGAGCGCCTATTCTGCATCAAAATCGGTCCTGGTGCTTGGCGACAGCCTGTCGGCCGAATACGGCCTGGCGCGCGGCGCCGGCTGGGTCGCACTGTTGCAGCAGCGCGCAGCCCAGGAAAAGATCGATGCAACATGGATCAACGCCAGCATCAGCGGCGAAACCACCAGCGGCGGCGCAACGCGCTTGCCGGCATTATTGAAGCAGCACCCGGCCATCGTGGTGATCGAACTGGGCGCCAACGACGGCCTGCGCGGCCTGTCGCTCGGTGCAGCCGAGAAGAATCTCCAAACCATGATCGCAGCGGCGCAAGGCGCGCATGCCAAGGTGGTGCTGGTCGGCATGCAATTACCGCCCAACTACGGACCGGACTACGTCGATCGCTTCGCCAACATGTACGGCAAGCTGGCAAAGCAAAACAAGACCGCATTGGTGCCCTTCCTGCTCGACGGCATCGCCGAAAAGCAGGAATTGTTCCAGGGCGACCATCTGCATCCGCTCGCATCGACGGAGCCGGCGGTGGCGAACAACGTCTGGCAGATACTGAAACCGCTATTGGCCAAGTAGAGCGCAAGGACAAATAAAAAACCGCCTCACCCGGCTACAGGCGAAGCGGTTTCTCGTGTAAAGCGCGTGTGTTAGTTGCTGCCGTCCGGCGCACCCGGCGTTGCCGCCACCGGCGCGTTGATCGCGCTCTCGCGCACCATCTTGACGTTCGCCTTGTCCTTCAATGCCTCAAGATAAATCGCCGCTTCCTGGGTGCCGGCCAACTGGCCGAGCTGATCCTTGATGGAAGGATCGACCGACGGCGGCGGCGTGATCCTGTTGATGCGGAAGATGCCGACACCCTGGCCCGGCACATCGATCTGCACGAAAGCCGGCAGCTTGGTGGCATCGGCCTTGACCAAGCCCTTCCAGACGCTCGCCTCGAAGCCGGCCGGGTCCTTGCGCGATACGACCTTGGCCGCGTCAAACCCGGTGCCGTCGTCCTTGGCCTGCAGTGCCGCAAGCTTGGCCGCCGCGGCCTTTTGCGCCAGCGCCTTGGCCTCGCTTTGCACAACCGCATCGGTAACCTGTGCCTTGACTTCATCCAGCGGCTTTTGCGATGCCGCCTGGTATTGCACGACGTGGCCCGAGATCAGCACACCGTCGCGCACTTCGATGGCGTCGGTGTTGTGCTTGTTCTTCAACGCATCGTCGCCGAATACGGCATTGAGGAACTTCAAGCTGTTGAACGGCGCATTTTGCGCAACGTTCGGATCGGGCTTGCGCGTCACGCTCGCACTCTCGATGTTCAGCTTGATCTTGTCGGCCAGCTTATCGACCACCGGCTTCAGGCTGTCGCTCTGCTCGTACACGGTATGATCGAAGGTGTCGCGCAGATCGGCAAGCTTGCTATGGGCCTGCTGCTTCTTCAACAGCGCCACCACGTCCTGCTTGACCGCATCGAACGGCTTGGTTTCAGCCGGCTTGACCTCGGTCACCATCACCACGGAATAACCGAACGCAGTCAGGATAGGATCGCTGATCTCGCCGGCCTTCATCTTTTGCATCGCAGCGACGATGGGCTCGAATCCTTCCTTGGACTTGTCGGGCTTATTGCTGAAATAACCCAGGTCGCCACCCGTATCGGCGGAACCGGGGTCTTCCGAATTTTCCTTGACCAGCTTGGCGAAATTGGCCGTATTCTTGCGCGCTTCCGCGGCCAGCTTGTCGGCCTTGTCCTTGGCCGCAGCCTTCTCGGCGGCGCTGGCGCCTTGCTTGACCGAAATCAGCAAGTGGCTCAAGCGCCATTGCGCATCCGACGTGAATTGCGCGACGTTGTCCTTGTAGTATTTTTCAGCCGCGTCATCGGCAATCGTGATCTGCTGCGCGATCGCATCTTCGCTCAAGACGACATACTCGATCTTGGCCTGTTCGGGATTCTGGAACAGCGCGAGGTTCTTGTCGTAATACGCCTTGAGCATGGCGTCGGTCACCTTGACCTGGGACGTATAGTCGCTCGACTTGAACAGCAGCTGCTGCACTTCGCGTTGCTGTCCGACATAGTCCGACAGGCGCGCCGTCACCGCCGCCGGCAAGAACGCCGTCGATTGCACGGTGCCCAGGTAACGCTGCTTCAACAGGCTGGTGCGCACTTCCGCTTCCAGGCCGGCAGTCGACAAGCCGTGGCTGGAGGCAAAGCTCGTCAGCATGGCATCGCGATCTTCCTTGCTCAGCTTGGGGTTGGCCAGGCTCGGGTTGAAGGTAACGATCGCGGTGCCGACTTCGGCTTGCGACGGATAGGCATGATCGTGCCGCGCCTCTGCGTCGAGCGCAGCATCGCCGACCAGACGGTCGAAGACAATCTTGCGCGCATCGGGAATCGTCGCCGCATTGGGCCCCAGGGCTGTCAAGGCGCGATCCAGATCGACTTGCGAAATCGACTTGCCGCCCACCTTCGCGATCGTCTTGTCGTCGTCGTTGAACGAAAAATTGCGGAAGGTCAGCAGAAACGGCAGCATGACGATGAACAGCAGAATCTGCATCAAGCGCTGGTGGGATCGGATATATTCAAACATGGTCAGCCATTCACAAACATCGTTTCTCAAACGCGCATACAAAAAAAGGCGAACAACGCTGTTCGCCTTCCTCGACATTGGCGGAGTGGACGGGACTCGCCCACATCCTGCGGGCCGCGGCTTTGCTTGCAAGCAAAGCCCTTCGACTCCCGCCGCAAGCCGCGCAGGCGGCTTACTCCACTCTACATCAGGCCTGCTGCGCAGGCAATTACTTGGCGGAGTGGACGGGACTCGAACCCGCGACCCCCGGCGTGACAGGCCGGTATTCTAACCAACTGAACTACCACTCCTCGTGGAAACCACCGCAAAATTTACAAACCGGACAATTTTGCCTTACCTTATTGCGTTTCCCTCGACCTCGTCAGCCAGAAAAAGCCGCGCTTGTCATCGCGCAAAGAAGTTAGTTTAACGCATCTTTCAGTGCTTTGCCAGGCTTAAATTTCGGCACAACCGCTGCCCCGATCTGTATCGTCTCCCCCGTGCGCGGGTCGCGTCCGGCGCGTGCGGCGCGCTTGCTGACGGAAAACGTGCCGAAACCGACCAAAGTCACGCTATCGTCCTTTTGCAAGGTCGCCGTCACGGCAGCAATCATCGCATCGATCGCGCGCGCAGCAGCAACCTTGGACAGGTCGGCAGAGTCGGCAATGTAATCGATCAGGTCGGTCTTGTTCACTAAATTCCCCTTTTTGTTTTGGCAGGCGCGCGGCTATTTTGCCACTCCATCGCCCGATTGATTAAAAAAACAGCAGCCAGTATTAAACAGGCGAGGCCCGGCCAGTGTCAAGAGGCATGCAGCCGGTATTATTCACCACGCCGCGCCGAACCGGGAAAGCGCCGCAAAAAGAAAGGCGCCCCGCAGGGCGCCTTGCCATATCAACCTAAAGCCGATCTCAGTGCTTGACGACGTTGCCGCCCTTGTCGGTCTTGTCGGTTGACGCCGCAGCCTCAACGGCAGCAGCCGCACCATGCGCCGCTTCCTCATCGGTCAAGGGCGCCGGCGCACGTTCCAATGCGATTTCCAGCACCTTGTCGATCCAGCGCACCGGCACGATCTCGAGCTTGTTCTTCACATTGTCCGGGATATCGGCCAGATCCTTGACGTTCTGCTCGGGAATCATCACCGTCTTGATGCCGCCGCGATGCGCCGCCAGCAGCTTTTCCTTCAAGCCGCCGATCGGCAACACCTCGCCGCGCAGCGTGATTTCGCCCGTCATCGCCACGTCGGCGCGAACCGGGATGCCGGTGAAGATCGACACCAGCGCCGTCGTCATCGCAATACCGGCAGACGGACCGTCCTTCGGCGTCGCGCCTTCCGGCACGTGGATGTGGATATCCTTCTTCTCGAACACGTCGGCGCGGATGCCCAGGCGTTGCGCACGGCTGCGCACCACCGTGCGGGCTGCCTCGATCGACTCCTTCATCACGTCGCCCAGCGTACCTGTACGGATCACGCCGCCCTTGCCGGGCATCGTCACCGCCTCGATGGTCAGCAGGTCGCCGCCGACTTCGGTCCAGGCCAGACCGACCACCTGGCCGACCTGGTTTTCCTTTTCGGCGATACCGAAATCGAAGCGCCTGACGCCCAGGAACTTGTCGATGTTCTTCGAGTTGATCACGACCTTCTTGTCCTGCTTCTTCAGCAGCAGCATCTTGACCACCTTGCGGCAGATCTTCGACACTTCACGCTCAAGCGAACGCACGCCGGCTTCACGCGTGTAATAACGGATGATGTCGCGGATGGCCGATTCGGAAACGCTGATTTCCTCTTCCTTCAAGCCATTGTTCTTGATCTGCTTGGGCAGCAGGTAGCGCTGCGCGATGTTCGTCTTCTCATCCTCGGTATAGCCCGACAGACGGATCACTTCCATCCGGTCCAGCAGCGCCGGCGGAATGTTGTACGAATTCGAGGTCGCCACGAACATCACGTCGGACAAATCGAAATCGACTTCGATGTAATGGTCCGAGAACGTATGGTTCTGCTCCGGATCGAGCACTTCGAGCAAAGCCGACGACGGATCGCCACGGAAATCCATGCCGAGCTTGTCGATCTCATCGAGCAGGAACAAGGGATTGCGCACACCGCTCTTGGCCAGGCTTTGCAGAATCTTGCCCGGCATCGAACCGATATAAGTGCGGCGGTGCCCGCGGATTTCGGCCTCGTCACGCACCCCGCCCAGCGCCATCCGCACGAACTTGCGATTGGTCGCACGCGCAATCGATTGTCCAAGCGAGGTCTTGCCCACGCCCGGCGGCCCGACGAAGCACAGGATCGGCGCCTTCAGCTTGTCCACGCGCTGTTGCACGGCAAGATACTCGAGGATGCGTTCCTTGACCTTTTCCAGGCCGTAGTGATCGTCTTCCAGCACCTTCTCGGCATTGGTCAGATCGTTGTTGACCTTGGACTTCTTGCGCCACGGCAGTGAAAGCAAGGTATCGATGTAGTTGCGCACCACGGTGGCTTCGGCCGACATCGGCGACATCAGCTTGAGCTTCTTCAATTCAGACTGCGCCTTGTCGCGCGCTTCCTTGGGCATGCGCGCGGCGATGATCTTCTTTTCCAGATCCTCGATGTCGGCGCCTTCTTCGCCTTCGCCCAATTCCTTCTGGATCGCCTTGACCTGTTCGTTCAGGTAATACTCGCGCTGCGACTTTTCCATCTGGCGCTTGACGCGGCCGCGGATGCGCTTCTCCACCTGCAAAATGTCGAGCTCGCCTTCGAGCTGGCCCAGCAGATGTTCATGGCGCTTGGCCACGTTGAAGATTTCCAGGATGACCTGCTTCTGCTCGAGCTTCAGCGGCAGATGCGCGGCAATCGTGTCGGCCAGGCGGCCGGCGTCGTCGATGCCGGCCAGCGAGGTCAGAATCTCGGGCGGAATCTTCTTGTTCAGCTTCACGTACTGGTCGAACTGCTGCACGATGGCGCGGCGCATCGCCTCGACTTCGGACTCGTCGCCGACTTCCGATTCGACCGGCGTCAGGTCGGCCACGAAGTGCGTATCGAGCTCGCTGATGTGATGGATGCGTGCGCGCTGCGCGCCTTCGACCAGCACCTTCACGGTGCCGTCGGGCAGCTTCAGCATCTGCAGGATGTTGGCAACGCAGCCGATTTCATAGATGTCGTCGGCCGACGGTTCGTCCTTGGCTGCGGCTTTTTGCGCAGCGAGCATGATGCTCTTGCCCTGCTCCATGGCCGCTTCCAGGGCCTTGATGGATTTGGGGCGTCCGACAAACAGCGGAATGACCATGTGCGGGAACACGACCACGTCGCGCAAGGGCAGCAAGGGCAATTGGGTATGTTCGGGAAATGATGGAGTCGTCATGGCGAGCCTTATCGGAATAACCTGTCAATGATGTTGGCGCGAGAAACAAAAACACAAGACCTGGCTACGAAAAACGAATCCTCAGCGCAAATAAAAAAAGCCACACACGAAGTTCAACCTCGGGTGGCTCTGCGATGGAAGCCTGAATGAAAGCCTGGGTGATTCTTGTTGAATCAAATTGTACTGCTTTTGAAAAAAAAGCGGGTTGGAAACCCGCTTTTATCTCGAAATCATTATTTCGTTATTGTTTTGCCCCGGAAACCTTGGGCTGATCATGGTAAATCAGCAGTGGTTTGCTGCCATTGGCAATCGTATTTTCATCAATGACGACCTTGGCAACATTTTGCTGGCTCGGCAATTCAAACATGATGTCGAGCAAGGCATGTTCGAGGATGGAACGCAAACCGCGCGCGCCGGTCTTGCGCGCCAATGCCTTCTTGGCAATGGCCAGCATCGCCGCCGGGCGCACCTCGAGTTCCGCGCCTTCCATCTGCAGCAGCCGGGCGTATTGTTTGATCAATGCGTTCTTCGGCTCAAGCAGAATCTGGATCAGCGCTTCTTCGTTCAACTCGCTCAAGGTCGCCACCACCGGCAGACGACCGACCAGTTCGGGGATCAGGCCGAACTTGATCAAGTCTTCCGGCTCGACGTCGATCAGCACTTCGGAAGCCGCGCGCTCGTCGTTGCTCTTCACGCTGGCGGAGAAACCGATGCCGCCCTTTTCCGAGCGGTTCGAAATGATCTTGGTCAGGCCGTCGAATGCGCCGCCGCAGATGAACATGATATTGGTCGTGTCGATCTGCACGAAATCCTGGTTCGGATGCTTGCGCCCGCCCTGCGGCGGCACCGACGCCATCGTGCCTTCGATCAGCTTCAGCAAGGCTTGCTGCACGCCTTCGCCGGACACGTCGCGCGTGATCGAGGGATTGTCGGACTTGCGCGAAATCTTGTCGATTTCATCGATATAGACGATGCCCCGCTGCGCCTTCTCGACCTCGTAATTGCAGTTCTGCAGCAGCTTCTGGATGATGTTCTCGACGTCCTCGCCGACGTAACCGGCTTCGGTCAAGGTCGTGGCATCGGCAATCACGAAAGGCACGTTCAGCATGCGCGCCAGCGTCTGCGCCAACAGCGTCTTGCCCGAACCGGTCGGGCCGACCAGGAGGATATTGCTCTTGGCCAGTTCGACGTCGTCCTTCTTGCCCAGGTGTTTCAGGCGCTTGTAGTGGTTGTACACCGCCACCGACAGGATGCGCTTGGCCGTTTCCTGCCCGATCACGTACTGGCCGAGCAAGTCGAAAATCTCGTGCGGCGTCGGCAGGTCGGACTTCGGCCCGGAGACCGATTCGACCGAGGCGGCCTCGTCGCGGATGATGTCGTTGCACAGGTCGATGCACTCGTCGCAAATAAACACCGACGGTCCAGCGATCAGTTTCTTCACTTCATGCTGGCTCTTGCCGCAGAAGGAGCAATACAGCAGTTTTTCGCCGCTGGGGGATTTTTTGTCTGGCATGGGGCAAACTTTGCTTGGAACTTTAATCGGTTTAACACTAGCTTCCAGTGATCTTACCTGCGAAATCGAAATTCGTCACGCCGCAGTCACGGAAAACACGTGGGAAATTCGGCCAGAAACCGACGAAAACAGGGTGCGAATAAGACAAGGCGCAGCGGCAAAACTGACACAGCAAGCCGGAAAACCCGGTGAAGTCGGACCGATCGAGAAGAAACAACGAGGATTTTGCTGCACCGGCTCGCCAGAAGCCAGTCGGTGCAGCAAAGCAACACTTAACTACCGCGCGTAACCAGCACCTTGTCAATCAAACCATATTCGACAGCGGCATCGGCCGACATGAAATTGTCGCGCTCGGTATCGCGGGCAATCGCGTCGATCGCCTTACCGGTCTTCTCAGCGAGGATGCTGTTCAAGCGTTCGCGCAGATAGAGGATTTCGCGGGCCTGGATTTCGATGTCGGTCGCCTGCCCTTGCGCACCGCCCGAAGGCTGGTGAATCATGACGCGCGAGTTCGGCAGCGAGAAGCGCTTGCCCTTGGCGCCGGCAGCCAGCAGGAAGGCGCCCATCGAGGCGGCCAAACCGGTGCACAGCGTCGAGACGTCGGGCTTGATGAACTGCATGGTGTCGTAGATCGCCAGACCGGCCGACACGGAACCGCCCGGAGAATTGATGTAGAGCGAAATATCCTTGTCCGGATTTTCGCTTTCAAGGAACAGCAACTGCGCCACGATCACGTTGGCCACGGCATCGTTGACCGGGCCGACCAGGAAAATGACACGTTCCTTGAGCAGGCGCGAATAAATGTCGTAAGCACGTTCGCCGCGACCACTTTGCTCGATCACCATGGGGACCATGTTGAGCATCTGAGTATCCAACGCCGAATTTCTTGTCATGCTATGCCTTCCATAAAAAGAAGCGATGTCGATGCGCGCCGAATAGACAACATTCAAGGGCGGCAAGCCGGAGATTGCCGCCCACGCAGACCGAAAACCTATGCCTGGGCCGTATTGCCCATCAATTCGTCAAATGCGACGGTCTTGGTGGTGACCTTCGCCTTGCCGATGACATAGTTAACGACGTTTTCTTCCAAAACAAGGGCTTCGACTTCGGCCAGGCGACGACGGTCGCTGTAATAGAATTTCATGACCTGCTTCGGGTCTTCGTAGCTTTGGGCAAACTCTTCGACCTGCGCCTTGACCTGCTCAGCCGTCGCCGACAGGTCGTTCTGCTTGACCACTTCCGACAGGATCAGACCCAGGCGCACGCGGCGCTCGGCCTGCGACGTGAACAGTTCCGGCGGGAAGGGCATGTCCTTGACCTTCATGCCGCGCTGTTCCATGTCGGCGCGGGTCGATTCGATCAGGCGTTGCACGTCCTGGTCGACCAGAGCTTTAGGCAAATCGAGCGTCGACACCTTGATCAGCGCATCCATCACGCTATCCTTGGTCTTGCTCTTGGCACGGCCGTTGACTTCGCGCTCGAGGTTGAGCTTGATGTCGTCGCGCATCTTGGCGAGGTCGCCGTCTTCGATGCCGAGCGACTTGGCGAATTCGGCGTCGACTTCGGGCAGGTGCGCCCATTCGAGCTTCTTCAGCGTCACGGTGAATTCGGCAGTCTTGCCGGCCACGTCCTTGCCGTGATAGTCAGCCGGGAAAGCCAGCGGGAACACCTTGGCTTCGCCGACCTTCAAGCCCAGCGTAGCGGTCTCGAATTCAGGCAGCATGCGGGCTTCGCCGAGCACGAAGGGATAATCGGTGGCTTGGCCGCCGGGGAACTCGACACCGTCGATCTTGCCCGAGAAGTCGACCGTCACGCGGTCGCCGTTTTGCGCAACAGCTTCGCCGCCGTCGCCATGTTCGCCATGCTCGCCCTTGGTGTGGAAGTGCACGCGCTGCTTGCGCAGGATGTCGATGGTCTTGTCGATTTCGGCGTCGCTCACGGCGGCCAGCGTCTGTTCGACTTCGGCGCCGGTCAAGTCGCCGACGGTGACTTCAGGATAGATTTCGAACGTGGCATCGAATACCAGCGTGCCTTCGGCAGCGGCTTCGGCCTTGGGTTCGATCTTGGGGAAGCCGGCGACGCGCAGGTTGTTTTCATTGGCAGCGTCGCTGAAGGCACGGCCGACCTTGTCGTTCAAGACTTCGGTCTCGACCTGGTAGCCGTATTGGGCGGCGACCATCTTCATCGGCACCTTGCCCGGGCGGAAGCCGGGAGCCTTGACGGTGCGGGCGCGCACCTTGAGGCGTTTTTCCACTTCCGCTTGCACGTCTGCCATCGGCAGAGAAATCGTGATGCGGCGCTCGAGTTTGTCCAAAGTTTCGACAGCAGTTGCCATGTCAATCGTCCAAAAATATAAAAATGCTTTTTATGGTGCGAGGAGGGGGACTCGAACCCCCACACCATTGCTGGCGTCAGGACCTAAACCTGGTGCGTCTACCAATTTCGCCATCCTCGCGGGAATTTTTCAGCCGAACAAATGCAAAGGGCGACCTTGAAGTGAAAATCTGGTCGCCCTGCTTCGCCTTTGTTTCAGGCTATTCAACTTCAACCGAGCATTTTACTGGAAATTTAGGCCTGCTGTCGCGTTTTTTGTCATACCAGTGCCATCAGGAAAGAGTTTCGCTTAATTCGTTGACAACGGCCGCTTGACCCTGAACCATGCCGCATACAAGGCTGGCAGGAACAGCAAGGTCAAGGCCGTCGCCACGATCAAGCCGCCCATGATCGCCACCGCCATCGGTCCCCAAAACACCGAGCGCGACAAAGGAATCATCGCCAGCACCGCCGCCGCGGCTGTGAGGATGATGGGCCTGAAGCGCCGCACCGCCGACTCCACGATGGCGTTCCAGGGCGGATTGCCGGCGGCGATATCCTGCTCGATCTGATCGATCAGGATCACCGAATTGCGGATGATCATGCCGAACAGCGCAATCACGCCCAATTGCGCAACGAAGCCGAAAGGTCGGTGCAAAATCAGCAGGGCCGCCGCCGCGCCGGCAATGCCCAGCGGCCCGGTCAAAAACACCAGCACCGAGCGCGAAAAGCTCTGCAATTGCAGCATCAGCAAGGTGAAGATGATGAAGATCACCAGCGGCACGTTGGCGGCAATCGAATCCTGCGCCTTGCCGCTATCGGCGGCGGCGCCGGCCAGCTCGATCCGGTAACCGGCCGGAAGGGTGCGACGCAGTTCGCCCAGCCTGGTCTCGATCTGGTCCGATACGGTCGGCCCCTGGATGCCGTCGGCCACGTCGGACTGCACCGTGATCGCCCATTCGCGCCCTTCGCGCCAGACCACGCCCGGCTCCCACACAAAGCGCGCCTGCGCCAGTTGCGACAAGGGCACGGAGCGGCCGCCGGGCAACTGGATATTGGCCTGGTTCAGCGCCGTGACGGTGGAACGTTCCTCGGCCGGCTGGCGGATCACGATGTCGATCAGCTTGTTGCCATCGCGGAATTGCCCGATGGTCGTGCCCGAGAGGATGGTATTGGCTGCACGCATCACGGTTTGCGAACCGATGCCCATCGCCTGCAGCTTGTCCTGGTCCAGATCGAGGCGCAGCACCTTGACCGATTCGTTCCAGTTATCGTTCACGCCCACCGTGTTGGAGTTGCCTCGCATGATGTCCTTGACCTTGTCGGCAATCGCACGCACCTGCCCCACTTCGTCACCCGAGACGCGGAACTGCACAGGGTAAGGCACGGGCGGTCCGTTGGGCAAGAGCTTGACGCGCCCGCGCACTTCGGGGAAGTCATGCTTGAACAGATCAACGATCTTCAGCCGCAGCGCCTCGCGCGCCTCGGGACTTTTCGGCAACACCACCACCTGTGCCACGTTGGTCTGCGGCAGAATCTGGTCCAGCGGCAGATAGAAGCGCGGGCTGCCGGTGCCGATATAGCTCGTCACGCTCTCCACGCCCTGCTCCTTGGCGATGAATTGCTCGAACTTCTTCGCCTGTGCCTCGGTCGCGGCAAACGACGAACCTTCGGGCAACCATAGTTCCACCATCAATTCGGGCCGGCTCGAATCGGGAAAGAATTGCTGCTCGATGAAGCCGAACCCGACGACGCCCAGCGCAAACGTGCCCAGCGTCAGCGCAATCGTGGTCTTGCGCCATTCGACGCACCAATCCACGAGGCGCCGAAAGCGGCTGTAGAACGGCGAATCGAACAACTCGTGGTGCCCGTCCGCGCCGGCAGCCGGCTTGACCTTCAACAGCATGAAGCCGATGTAAGGCGTAAACAGCACCGCCACCAGCCAGGAGATGATCAAGGCCAGCGCATTGACCGAGAACATCGAGAACGTGTATTCGCCGGCGGCCGATTTTGCCAATCCGATAGGCAGGAAGCCCGCCGCCGTGATCAGGGTGCCGGTCAGCATGGGCATGGCCGTCGAGGTGTAAGCAAAAGTCGCCGCATCGAAGCGCGACAAGCCCTCTTCCATCTTGCGCACCATCATTTCGACGGCGATGATGGCGTCGTCCACCAGCAAGCCCAACGCAATGATCAGCGCGCCCAGCGATATCTTGTGCAGGTCGATATCGAAGATGCGCATGAAGAGAAAGGTCACCGCCAGCACCAGCGGAATGGTCAGCCCCACCACCAGGCCGGGACGGTAATCGAGACGCAGCGGCTTGGTATGCAAGCCCAGCGAAAGAAAACTCACCGCCAGCACGATCAGCACGGCCGCGGTCAGCGTATCGAGGAATTCGCTGACCGACGACTTGACCGCCTTGGGCTGGTCCACCACGCGCTGCAATTCGATGCCGACCGGCAGTTTGGCGCGGATCGCATTGGCCGCGGCATCGAGGTTCTTGCCCAGTTCGATGATGTTGCCGCCATGCTCCATCGCGATACCCAGGCCGATCACGTCGCGGCCGTTGTAACGCATCTTGTCGTGCGGCGGATTGATGTAATCGCGCTTGACGGTGGCGAAGTCACCCAGGCGGAAGGTGGTGCCGTTGGCGCGCAATTGCAGGTTTTCCAGGTCCTTGACCGAACGCATGGCACCCGACACGCGCACTTGCAGATTATCGCTCGGCGTGACCAGTATACCGGTCGATTCGACGGTGTTCTGCGCATTCAATTGCGCCACGATGGCGTCGAATGGAATGCCGAGCTGGGCGAACTTCTTTTGCGAGAATTCGACAGTGACCTTCTCGTCCTGCACACCGTATTGATCGACCTTCGACACCGACGGAATCTGCAGGAATTGCTGGCGCACGAAGTCGGCATAGTCCTTCAATTCGGCGGGTGTGTAGCCGTCGCCGGAGAGGGCAAAGATCGAGCCGAAGGTGTCGCCGAACTCATCGTTGAAGAACGGCCCGATCACGCCGGGCGGCAAGGTGCCCTGGATGTCGCCCAGCTTCTTGCGCACCTGATACCACGCACCGGCCGTTTCCTTGGGCGGCGTCGACTCGCGCAATTGCAGGATGATCAGCGTTTCGCCGGGCTTGGAATAGCTGCGGATCTTGTCGACGTAAGGCGTCTCCTGCAACTTCTTTTCCAGCTTGTCGGTCACCTGCTCGGCCATCTGCAAGGCCGTGGCACCCGGCCATTGGGCGCTGATCACCATGGCGCGGAAGGTGAACGGCGGGTCTTCGTCCTGCCCGAGATTGGTGTAGCTCATGATGCCGCCGATCAGCAAGGCGGCAATCAGGTAACGGGTCAGCGGGATATGTTCGAGCGCCCAGCGCGAGAGATTGAAACCCTTCATTTGGCCAAGTCCCCGCCGGCATGGGCGCCGGCGTCGGCTTCCTTGATCAGGTGCGCCACGTCGTTACCCGTCGAGGCTTGCCTGGACGCAGGTTCTTCGCCGAGTATGCTGACCTTTTGCCCCGGCTTGAGCGAATTGACGCCGGCCGTCACCACGACCTGGCCATTGGCGACGCCGCCGGTCAATACCACGTCGTTGCCGCTGGCGCCGCCGACCTGCACCGGCTCCAGCTTTGCGACGTGGTTTTCCACCACCCAGACAGCCGAGCCGTTCCGATCCTGGAACAGCGCCGTCAGCGGCACCTTGATCTGCGGCGCGGCAGTCTTCGATGCAAAGCGCACGTAAGCCGTCATGCCGAGACGCACATCGGCTGGCGCGTCGGGCATGGCGATCTTGGCCGTGAAGGTGCGCGTGACGGGGTCGGCAATCGGCGAAATCTCGCGGATGTGTCCGGCAATCAGATCGTCGGGCTCGGCCCAGACGCGCACCTTGACGTCGCCAATCCGGCGCAGCGTATCGACCTTGTCTTCGGGGATGCCGATGACGATTTCCTTCTCGCCCGCCTGCGCCACGCGCACCACCGGGCTGCCCGCCGCAACCACCTGGCCGACTTCGGCATCGACGCCGGTCACCACGCCATCTGCATCGGCCACCAGCGTGGTGTAAGCGGTCTGGTTCGATTGCGTCTTGCTTTGCGCCTCTGCCTGCTCGAAGCTGGCCTGGGCCGAACGGTAGGCGGTTTCCTTGCTGTCCAACACGGCCTGGCTGACGAAATTCTTGTCGCGCAAATCCTGGTAGCGCTTCAGTTCGGCCCGCGCCAGGTCGCGATTGCTTTCGCTCGCCTTCAAGCCGGCCACGGCTTGCGCCTGCGCCAGTTGCAAATCTTGCGGATCGAGCTGCATCAGGACCTGGCCGCGCTTGACGATGTTGCCGACGTCGACCTTGCGCGCCACGATTTTGCCGCCGACGCGAAAGCCGAGTTTCGACTCGACGCGTGCCCTGACTTCGCCGGGAAATTCCGCATCGAGATCGACGTCCGAAGACGCCAGCGTCATCACCCTGACCGGGCGCACCTCTTCAGCCTTTTCCGGCGCGTGCGAGCACGCGGCCAGGACTGCCGCGCCGAGCATGGCGGTCAGAACACCTCGGTTGAAGAACGATGCAGCCTTGGCATCCAATTTCGACTTATCCACCCTGAACCTCTTTGATCAAGTAAGTGCAATCCAGCAATTTTTGTTCGTACTTGCCTCCCGGCTTGTTGCCGGGTTATAGTTAAATAACTGACTGGTCAGTAATTATATGGGTGCACTTTGCTTTTGTAAATGACTATTGAGTCATTTATATTTTTAGAATAACTCTGGCAATTCCGACAACCATCTTGTGACTTTCAGTCAATTTCTCTGGCAATTCCGACAATTGCCGTCGCGCATTGACTTTGCGGCAAGGATTGAAAACTCTGGTACCCTTGCGCTCCATCCGTAAGCAGCTTCTCGCTGCCGGCGAAATGACCATGCCAGTCGATCACTACGAAAACTTCCCTGTTGCCTCCGTCCTGCTGCCGGCGCGCCTGCGCCCTGCCGTCGAGGCGATCTACCGCTTTGCGCGCAGTGCCGACGACCTCGCCGACGAAGGCGACGCAACCCCGCAAGAGCGGCTGGCCGCACTTGGCGCCTATGAAGCCGCGCTCGAGCGCATCGAGCACGGCCAGCCGGCCGAGTCGCGCCTGTTTGAAGAACTCGGCGCCGTCATCGCTGCCCATGCTCTGCCCTTGCAGCCGTTTCGCGACCTGCTTTCCGCCTTCAAGCAGGATGTGGTGACCAAGCGCTACCCCGACTTCGCCTCGCTCCTGGACTACTGCCGCCGCTCGGCCAATCCGGTCGGCACGCTGATTCTGCATCTGTATGGCGCGGCCACGCCTGCCAACCTGCGCGACTCGGATGCGATCTGTTCCGCCCTGCAATTGATCAACTTCTGGCAGGATGTGGCGGTCGATTGGCAAAAGGAGCGGATCTACCTGCCGCAAGACGACATGGCGCAGTTCAGCTTCACCGAAGCGGAACTGGCCGCAAGCCGCGTCACGGGGGAATTGCGCGACCTGCTGCGTTTTGAAGTGGCACGGGCGCGCGACATGATCGAATCCGGCGCGCCGCTGGCAAAGCGCCTGCCGGGCCGCGCGGGCTGGGAATTGCGCCTGGTGGTGCAAGGCGGCCTGCGCATCCTGGAGAAAATCGAGTCGGTCGAGTTCGACGTCTTCACCCGCCGCCCCAAGCTGGGACCGGGCGACTGGCTGCTGATGCTCTGGCGCGCCGTCACGATGTAATGCGAAGATTCCGTAGCCCTGTAACCAACTATTCACATTGTGACCCGGCTGGTAGTCGGGTAGCATAACGCCCGTTCAAGAATCAAATTACTCATGTCGCCCGACGAATATTGCCAACAGAAGGCCGCGCAGAGCGGTTCGAGCTTCTACTACAGCTTCCTGTTCCTGCCGCCCGAACGCAGGCGCGCCATCACGGCGCTCTATGCGCTGTGCCGCGAAGTGGACGACACGGTCGACGAATGCACCGACGCGCAAGTCGCACGTACCAAGCTGGTGTGGTGGCGCAAGGAAATCGCCGCCATGCAGGCGGGCAATCCGACCCATCCGGTAACGCAGGCGCTGCAGCCGCATCTGCAAGCCTATTCGATCGACGTGAAGCATCTGCTGGCCATCGTCGACGGCATGGAGATGGATCTGGATCAGACGCGCTATCTCGATTACCCCGGATTGCAGCGTTATTGCTGGCACGTGGCCTCGGTGGTCGGCATTCTCTCGGCGTCGATCTTCGGCTCCACCCGGCCCGAAACGCTGCAATACGCCGAAAAGCTCGGCCTGGCCTTCCAGTTGACCAACATCATCCGCGACGTCGGCGAAGACGCGCGCAAGGGCCGCATCTACCTGCCGGTCAACGAGCTGCAGCAGTTCAACGTCACCGCCGCCGACATCCTCAATGCGCGCTACAACGAAAATTTCGTCAAGCTGATGCAATTCCAGGCGCAGCGCGCGCAGCAGGCTTACGACGAGGCCTTCGCGCTCTTGCCCAAGGAAGACCGGCGCGCCCAGCGTCCCGGCCTGATCATGGCGTCCATCTACCGCGCCCTGCTGGTCGAGATCGAGCGCGACGGCTTCCACGTCCTGAACCAGCGCATTTCGCTCACGCCGATCCGCAAGCTGTGGTTGGCGTGGAAGACCTATGTCCGCGGCTGAATTCGAGCCGCTCGACGACATACCCGCACGCCGTATCGGCGTGATCGGCGGCGGCTGGGCCGGTTGCGCCGCCGCCGTCAAACTGGCCGAAGCGGGCTATAACGTCCACCTGTTCGAAGGCATGCGCATCCTGGGCGGTCGCGCGCGTGCCGTACAGCTCGACGATTACAAGCTCGACAACGGCCAGCACATCATGCTGGGCGCCTACAGCGCGACGCTGGGGTTGATGAAGCAGGTCGGCATCGATTGCGAGCAGGCTTTCCTGCGCCTGCCGCTGCAGATGCGCTACCCCAAAAACAGCGGCGGCATGGATTTCGCCACGCCGCACCTGCCCGCCCCCTTGCACTTGCTGGTGGCGCTATTTCGCGCCAAGGGTTTGAGCGGCGCGGACAAGCAATCGCTCGCGCGCTTTTCCACTGCGGCGCGCTGGATGGGTTGGCACTTGAACGAGGATTGCAGCGTCACTGAACTGCTCCAGCGCTTCGACCAGACGCCACGCCTGACTGCCTTGATGTGGCGCCCGCTGTGCCTGGCCGCCTTGAACACGCCGCCCGAGTACGCCTCGGCCAAGGTTTTTCTCACCGTCTTGCGCGATTCGCTCGGCGCCAAGCGGGCGGCCTCGGACATGCTCTTGCCGCGCAAGGATTTGAGCGAACTCTTTCCCATGCATGCCGCGCGCTACATCCAGCAGCATCAGGGCATGATCCACATGGGTGTGCAATTGAAAAGCCTTGCGCGCGAAGGCAACCGCTGGTGGCTTGAAGTGGCGGGCGACTTGTCGGACTCCGTGCTGGCGTTCGACAAGCTGGTGCTGGCGACCTCGCCACGCCAGGCGGCGCAACTGCTCGACGGGATCGCCGACACCAGTGCGATACGTGAGCTGACCTACGAGCCGATCACGACCTGTTACCTGCGCTACTCATCCAAGCTGCGCCTGCCGGCACCCTTTTTCGCGCTGGCCGACGATGAAGCCAAGGGCGACTGGGGTCAGTTCGTGTTCGACCGCGGCCAATTCGATGCGGCGCATGCCGGCATTCTGGCCGTGGTCATCAGCGCGTCGCGCGCGGCCGTGGCGCTGGACCAGGAAGAATTGAGCAAGGCCGTGGCGCGGCAGCTGGCAACGGTATTCAGCACGCCCAAGCTGGCCGAGCCGCGCTGGAGCCGCGTGATTTCAGAGAAGCGCGCAACGTTTTCCTGCACGCCGGGGCTGGTTCGCCCGGCAAACGATCTGGGCGTGCCCGGTCTCGCGCTGGCTGGCGACTACACGGCAGGCGACTATCCGGCCACGCTGGAAGGCGCCGTCCGCAGCGGCATCAAGGCCGCTGCCTTTTTTTCCTGAGCGCATTTGGCCAAGCGCATTTGGTCCATCGCATTTAGTCCATCTCACGCACGCGCGACATGGCTTCGTCGATGCGCTCCACCGCGACGATGGTCAACCCCTCGATATTGTGCTTCGGCGCATTCGCCTTCGGGATAACGGCGATCGAAAAGCCGAGCTTGGCCGCTTCGCGCAGACGTTCCTGCCCGCGCGGCGCGGGACGGATTTCACCGGCCAGTCCCACTTCGCCGAATACCACGAGGCCGCGCGGCAGAGGCTTGCTGCGCATCGAGGAATGGATTGCCAACAGCACCGGCAGATCGGCTGCCGGTTCGGTGATCTTGACGCCGCCGACGGCATTGATGAAAACGTCCTGATCGAAGGCCGCGATGCCGGCGTGCCGGTGCAGCACGGCCAGCAGCATGGCGAGGCGATTTTGCTCCAGCCCCACGGACAGGCGCCGCGCGTTAGGCAGGTGCGAGGCATCGACCAGCGCCTGGATTTCCACCAGCAGCGGGCGCGTGCCTTCCTGCGTCACCATGACGCACGAGCCCGGCACGGGATTGTCGTGCTGCGACAGGAACAGCGCCGATGGGTTGGAAACGCCTTTCAAGCCCTTTTCCGACATGGCGAACACGCCCAGCTCGTTGACGGCGCCGAAGCGGTTCTTGATGGCGCGCACCAGACGGAAGCTGGAATGCGTGTCGCCCTCGAAATACAGCACCGTATCGACGATGTGTTCCAGCACGCGCGGGCCCGCGAGCGAGCCTTCCTTGGTCACGTGGCCCACCATGATGATGGTCACGCCGCTTTGCTTGGCCACGCGCGTCAATTGCGCCGCGCATTCGCGCACCTGGGCCACCGATCCCGGCGCCGAGGTCAGCGCGTCGGAATAGACGGTCTGGATCGAGTCGATCACGGCAACGTCGGGCTTGTGTTCGGCCAGCGTGTTGAGGATTTTTTCGAGCTGGATTTCGGCTTGCAGCTTCAATTCGCGCGCATCGACGGCAAGGCGCTTGGCGCGCAGGGCGATCTGCGCGCCCGACTCTTCGCCGCTCACATACAGCACTTTCTTGTCGCGCGACATCTGCGCCAGCGCCTGCAGCAGCAAGGTGGACTTGCCGATGCCCGGGTCGCCGCCGATCAGCACTACCCCGCCGGGTACCAGACCGCCGCCCAGCACGCGGTCGAATTCCTCGATGCCGGTGCCGAAGCGCGGCACGTCGGTCGCTTCGATGTCGGCCAGGCTCAATACCGGTGCACTTTGGGCCAGGCCCTGGTATTGCGTCGAAAAGCGATTGGCTCCGGCAACCTCAATGACGGTCTCGACCAGGGTATTCCATTGTCCGCAGGACGGGCATTGCCCGGTCCATTTGTTCGTCATGCCGCCGCATTCGGTGCAGGTATAGTTGGTTTTAGCTTTTGCCATCAAATTTTCTCGATTACCTGCACCCGTGGCGCTACTGCGCACATCAATTCGTATCCGATGGTTTCGGCCGCGCGCGCAACTTCGTCGATCGGCAAACCTTCGCCCCAGAGCGTCACGCTGCTGCCGACGCCTGCGCCGGGCACGGCGCTCAGATCGACCACCAGCATGTCCATCGACACCTTGCCCAGCGTGCGCGTACGCACGCCATCGACCATGACCGGCGTGCCGGTGGGCGCATGGCGCGGGTAGCCGTCGGCATAGCCGCAGCAGACCACGCCTGTCTTGATCGGATGGGTTGCGACGAAGCGGCTGCCGTAGCCGACCGCGTCGTCCTTGTTCAGGTGCTGTACGCCGATGATCTCGCCGCGCAAGGTCATCGTGGGCCGCAGGCCGAATTCCTCTGCGCTGCGATAACCGGGCGTTGCGCCATAGAGCATGATGCCGGGCCGGACCCAGTCGGCGGCGGCTTCCGGGTGCAGCAGGTTGCCGGCGGAGTTCGACAGGCTGCGTGGCCCTTCCAGCCCAGCCGTGGCGTCGTTGAAGCGACGCAATTGTTCGGCCACGGATACCAAGTCGTGGCCGGCCTGCTCGGCATTGGCGAAGTGCGTCATCATGCCGATGCTGCGTACCTGCGCAATGGCGCGCACGCGCGCATGGGCGGCGCGGAATTCATCGGGCTTGAAGCCGAGGCGGTTCATGCCGGTGTTCATTTTCAGATGCACATCGAGCGGGCCGGACAGGCTGGCCTGTTCCAGCATGGCGATCTGCTCGACGCTGTGGATCGCGGTTTGCACCTGATGCTGCACCAGCATGGGGAGGTCTTCGGCTTGAAAGAAACCTTCGAGCAGCAGTACGGGCTTTTGCCAGCCCAGTTCGCGCAGGCGCACGGCGCCATCGGGTTCGATCAAGCCGAGACCGTCGGCATCGGCAAAACCGCGTACCGCGTACTGCAAACCATGCCCGTAGGCATTGGCCTTGACCACGGCCCAGGCGCGCGAATGCGGTGCCTGGCGCTTGGCCACGGCCAGATTGTGCTGCATTGCAGCGACGTCGATGGCGGCGATGAGGGGTCTGGCCATGATTCGTTTCACTTCTTGTTAAGGCATCAGCCGTCATTTTACAGGAGCCGGGGAAGCGGTTCGAGCACGCCGCGAACCTGGGGCCACGATCGGCGACCCGGCGGCCGCCCCTTGCAAAACGGCAAGCCGATGACATTTAGGCGAGCATTTTCATGGTATAAAGCAAGCCGGTATTGTTTGGTTAGGGTCCGGATGAATCGCGGTTTTTACACAACCATGGCGGCGCAGTTCTTTTCGTCGCTTGCTGACAATGCATTGCTCATCGCTTGCATCGCCATGCTGGAGACGGTCAAGTCTCCACCCTGGATGACGCCTCTGCTGAAATCGTTTTTCGTTTTGTCGTACGTCTTGCTCGCGGCTTTCGTCGGTGCCTTTGCCGACGCCTATCCCAAGGGCCGCGTCATGTTTTTCACCAATTTGCTCAAAATATTCGGCTGCTCGCTGATGTTCTTCAACGTGCATCCGCTGATCGCCTATTGCATCGTCGGCTTCGGCGCCGCTGCGTATTCGCCGGCCAAGTACGGCATCCTCACCGAACTGCTCCCTCCCGAAAAGCTGGTGGCGGCCAACGGCTGGATCGAGGGATTGACGGTTTCCTCGATCATCTTCGGCACGGCCTTGGGCGGCTTGCTGGTCGGGCCGCACATGACCGACATGCTGATCAGGCTGCACGTTCCCACCTTTGTCACCGATACCAATCTGACTTCCGACATGGCGCTGGTGGTGATTGTCGGCACGTATCTGGTTGCCGCGATCGTCAACCTTTTGATCCCGGATACGGGAGTCGCGTACGCGAAACAGCAGCATACGCCGATCAAATTGATCGTCGACTTTGCCGATTGCTGCGCCATGCTGTGGAACGACAAGCTCGGGCAGATCTCGCTTGCCGTCACCACGCTGTTCTGGGGCGCCGGGGCCACGCTGCAATTCATCGTGCTGAAGTGGGGCGAAAAGTCGCTCAACATGCCGTTCAACGAAGTCGTCATCCTGCAGGTCGTGGTGGTGATCGGCGCCGTGATCGGTTCGCTCGCGGCGGCCCTGATCGTGCCTTTGCGCCGCACCTTGAGCCTGCTGCCGGTGGGCGTTGCGATGGGCGTGGTGGTGATGACGATGACGATGGTGCATAGCGTGCAGTATGCCTATCCGCTATTGATCATCATCGGTGCGCTGTCGGGCTTCTTCGTGGTGCCGATGAACGCGCTGCTGCAGCATCGCGGCTCGGAACTGATGAGCGCGGGACACTCGATCGCGGTGCAGAACTTCAATGAGAACATGTCGATTCTGACCATGCTCGGCCTCTACGCCATCATGGTCAAGCTGAAACTCGAAGTCAATACCGTGATCGTGATCTTCGGCCTGTTCGTGGTCGGCTCGCTGCTCCTGGTGATGCGCTGGCATGCGTTGAACCAGAAGAAATTCAATAGTGTCGCGCTGATCGGCGAGCACCACCCTCACTGACGCACGAACTGCCGGGCGCGGTGCGTCCAATCGTCCGGGACGATGAAGCCGCGCTCGATTTCCACCGCGCCATCGCCATCGGGCGCCATCAAGGCGAGCATCACGGGCAGATTGTCGCCGGCAAAGTGCTGTTCCAGCGCGCGGGCCACGCCGTCCTTGCTCAGACAATCGGCCTGCGGCGAGCGCGCCGGCGCCAGCCAGCGCAGGCGCGGCAAGATCAGGAAGCAATCGTGCCCTATCTGGCCAAAGCCCGATAACGGCCGCCAGAATCCACGGCAATGGGCCGGATTCACGCCAAGCGCAGTTGAGCGCGGCACCGCATCCGGGGCATAGAACAGCCATCCCTTGATCAGGGCCTGGGCCGCTTCGGGCACTTCGCTCAACATTGCACGCGCCGCGGGATGCTGCGACAGGCTTAATTGCCGCTCCAATATTTTGCGCATCTTTGCGCCCAGCGTGTCGGCCAGGTTGGGGCCGACCAGGGCATCGGCCTGGTATTCCGGCGTATCCGATTCCAGCAGATAGAACTTGGTGGCGAACTCCCAATGCACGAGGCGGGAATCCGGGTTGCGCAACAGGAAGTCGAATTCGCCCGCCGTTTCGCCGCTCGCCGCCCGTACCTGCACACCGTGCGCCTGCAGCGCCCCGATATGGGTGAGGAAAAACGCCATCAGCAATTCCGCGTAACGGCCGAGGCGGTTGAAGCCGTGGTGCGCTATCACGGCCTCCAGTTCGGCTGGCTGTGCATCGAGTGCATCGAGCCAGCCGTCGATTTCGCTGCCCTGATGCGCGAATAACGAGGCAATGCGTCCATGCCAATGGGGATTGGCGGCGTCGAGCAGATCGGGCGAATCGAGCAGCCACGCGAGGTCGCGCACCAAGGGATTGTGCAGATGCCCGCGCCTGGCGTGGAATTGGCGTTGAAATGTGCTGTCAGGCACGCGCGTAGGTGTCCTTGGCCAGGCACAGATCGGCCCAGGTCTTGCGCTTGTCGCCGGGCGTACGCAACAGATAGGCCGGATGATAGGTCACGATCAAGGGCAAATCGGCATAGCGGTGCAGCTTGCCGCGCAGGCTCGATACGGGCGTGGACGCATCGAGCCCAAGCAGGGATAGCGCTGCTGTTTTGCCCAGGGCCACGATGACGGTCGGCTGGATCAGGGCGATCTGGCGCAAGAGATAGGGGACGCAGGAAGCCGTTTCTTCGGGCGTAGGCGGCCTATCCTTGCCATTGGGGTCGGTCGGGCGGCACTTCACGATGTTGGCGATGTAGGCATTGTCGCCGCGGCGCAAACCGAGCGCGGCCAGCATGTTGTCGAGCAGCTTGCCGGCCGGGCCGACGAAGGGCTCGCCGCGCGCATCTTCGCTACGCCCCGGGCCTTCGCCGATGAACAGCCATTTGGCTTTTTCGTCGCCGACGCCGAACACGGTATTGGTGCGCTTCTTGCACAAGCCGCACTTGACGCAATTGGCGACTTCGGCCTTGAGTTCGTCCCAGTTCATGGTGTCGACCGGCTTGCCGCTGGGTGCAACAGATGATGTTTGCGGCTGCGGCACGCTCCCCGCTGTCTCGTTGCCCGCTTCATCGGCGACCGCTTCCGCCATGACTTCCCCGGGTTGGGCCGATTGCCGGCGCGACAGCCAGGCCGGGCCGAGTCCCATCTCTTCAAGAAATATCTGCTGGCGACCAGCCGGTGCGTTCATATTATCAACCTCATCACAATGGCATCTTCGCGGCTGCCTTGTGCAGCGGGGTAATAGCCGCGCCGCACGCCGATGCCGGCAAAACCATAGCGTTCATAGACTTCGACGGCGCGGCCGTTGGAAGGCCGCACTTCCAGCAGGATAGAATGCATGCCTTTATCGCGCGCCAGCTTGACGGCCAGGTCGAGCAGCAGCCGGCCGACGCCGCTGCCTTGCAGGTCGCGCCGCACGGCGATGTTGAGCAGATGCGCCTCCTCGACCGAAATCATCAGCAACAGGTAGCCGGCCAGGGCGCCTGCCGGATCGCGCACGGTCCAGATTTCATAATCGCTTTGCAGCGAATCGAGGAAATTGCCGCGCGTCCAGGGGTGGGGATAGACGTCATTTTCGATCGCCATGACTTCAAGCAAATCGTCGATCTGCATGCGCGACAGCGCCAGCGGCATGGCGGGATCGCGGCCGGCCCGTGCGAGGTTCATGCCGCCCCCGCTTTTTTCGCGCGTTCTTGCACCCGTTCTGCCGTCGTCAGGGCGATCTTGTTGCGCAGGTACAGCGGTTGTGCATCGCGAGCGGCGATTGCCGCGCCGGCTGCGTGGGCTACTTGAGCCAGCCGGGCCACCTCGCGCGCATGCGGCACGACCTGAGGCAAGGCTGCGGAAAAGAGACCGCGCCCCTCGAAGGCTGCGGCATAGGCCGTGAGGCCGTTGCCGCAGGCGGCAGGTTTGCCTTGAGGCATGACGGCTTCCGCGCTGGACAGGGTCGGGGGCACGATTTCATGCCATACCGTGTCGAAACGGTACTGCGCCCAATAGACTTCCCCCATGCGCGCGTCGAGCACGCAAAGCACGTCTGTCACGCCATGATCGTTGCGGCAGGCTTCGGCCATCGCCAGTAGCGTCACCACCGGCACCACGGGCAGATTGGCGCCGAAAGCCAGGCCCTGCACGATGCCGCAGGCGGTACGCACGCCGGTGAACGAGCCGGGGCCGCAGCCGAAGGCGATCGCATCGCACTCGTTCAGGCGCAAGCCGGCCTCGGCCAGCAGTTGCTGAACCAGCGGCAGAATGGTCTGCGAATGCGTCTGCACGCCGACCGACTCGCGCAATAGCACCCTTTCACCTCGCACCCGATCATCCTGCAACAAGGCGGCGGAAGCGAGGTCGGCGGAGGTTTCGATGGCGAGGATGGTGGACATGGCGTTATTTTACCGCTTCCCCAGTCGCAAAAACGGCCTTAGTCATCGGCAGGCAGGGTCATTGGCAGCGTAGACATGCGGCAAGGTAAAATATCGCATGAACATCTTGACCCTGGACCGAAACAATAGCGCGGCCGTTGCGCAATGGCTGCGGGACGGCTATTGGGTGACCGCCTGCCTGTGCGCGGCGTGGTGCGACACCTGCAATAGCTACCGCGTCAAATTTGACGAATTGGCAAGCAGGCATCCCGAGCGCCGCTTCGTCTGGATCGATATCGAAGATCAGGCGGATCTGATAGGCGATTTCGACGTGGAAAATTTCCCCACGCTGTTGATCCAGCAAAAAGGGGTGGTGAGTTTCTTCGGCACGACCTTGCCGGACATCCAACTGGCGGACCGCCTGTTGCGTGCGCAGATCGACAAGGATGAAGCGGAATTGCAACGCGAAGCCGCCGGCAGCGAGGAACGCCGCGGCTGGCAGACCGAACGCAACCTCGAGCAGCGCTTAAGTTAGGCGCAAGGGCAGGCTGCGCAGCCTCTTCCCCGTCAAGGCAAACACGGCATTGGCCACCGCCGGCGCAATCGGCGGCGTGGCCGGTTCGCCCATGCCTTCGGGCGGCTCGGCGCTTTTGATGATGATGGTGTCGATCTGCGGCGATTGCGCCATGCGCACGACCTGGTAGCCGTCGAAGTTGTGCTGTTCGACGGCGCCGTCCTTGAAGGTGATTTCGCCGTAGAGTGCAGCCGACAGGCCGAAGTTGATGGCCGATTCGACCTGCTGGGCGATGATGTTGGGGTTGACGGCGATGCCGCAGTCGACCGCGCAGGTCACTTTGTGCACTTTGATTTCGTTGTTTTCGATCGAGATTTCGGCAACCTGGGCCACGATGGTGCCGAACGAGCGATGCAAGGCCACGCCCTGCGCATGGCCCAGTTCGGGTTTTCCGGCCCTTTCCACCGCCGCATTGAGCACGGCCAGGAAGCGCGGTTGCCGTGTCAGGAGGCTGCGCCGGTATGCCACCGGGTCCTGCTTGGCGGCGTTTGCCAGCTCATCGATGAAGCTTTCGGCGAAAAAGGCATTGTGCGAATGCCCGACCGAGCGCCAATAGCCCAAGGGCACCGGCGTCGGCACGATCACGTGGGCGATGTGCTGGTTGGTGAATTCGTAGGGCATGTCGAACTCGCCTTCGGCGGTGGTCTTGTCCGGGCCGCTGCCGGGGATGCCGAAGGTGCGCTGCAAGACCTGGTGCGTGACCGAGCCGCCGGCGGATTTGTTGTCGTAGGTGAGCACCCTGCCTTGCGCGTCTAGCGTTGCAACGAAACGTGCCAGCGCGGCTGGACGGTACATGTCGTGCGTCATGTCTTCTTCGCGTGTCCATAGCACCTGGACCGGCACGCCGCCGGCTTTCTTCGCAATCGCGACGGCCTGCGTGACCATGTCGATTTCAAGGCGGCGGCCGAATCCGCCGCCGATGTAGGTCAGGTGCAATTCCACGTGATCGGCGGGAATGCCTGCGGCCTTCGCTGCGGCATCGACGGCCAGCGACGGTACCTGGGTCGAGAGCCATAGCACGACCTTGCCGTCCTTGACTTGCGCCGTGCAGTTGATCGGTTCCATGGTAGCGTGGGCCAGGAACGGGGCGCGGTATTCCGCCTTGAGCGTGGATGCGGCGCTGCTGCCCAGGCTCATGTCGCCGGTCTTGTAGTAGGTGAAGCCGTCTTCGCTGTCGAGCTTGGCCGCCAGTTCCTTGAACACGCCTGCGCTCGAGAGGGTGGCGTGGGCGCCCGGGTTCCACACCACCGGCAAGGCGGCGGCGGCTTGCTTGGCCTGCCAGAAGGTCTTGGCCAGCACGGCTACGCCAGCCGGGCCGCCGCCCGAGAAGTCGATCACCGAGAGTACGCCGGGTATGCCCTGCACCACGGCGGAATCGTATTTTTGCACCGTGCCGCCCAGCATCGGCGCCATCTTGACCGCGGCGTAGATCATGCCCGGCGGGCGGGCATCGATGCCGAAGCCGGCGCTGCCGTTGGATTTGACGAGGCTGTCGCGGCGCGGCTGCGGCGTGCCGATGAGTTTGAATTGCGAGGGTTCCTTGAGACGGATGTCGACCGGCTGGACGTGCGCTGCGTCGGCCATCAATTCGGCATACGTTGCCTGCTTGCCGCTCGGGTGGGATACCACGCCGTCGGCCGTGGTGCAGCTTGCCGCATCGACGCTCCAGCGCTTCGCTGCGGCGCCCACCAGCATGGCGCGCGCCGACGCGCCTGCTTCGCGCATCGGGCCCCAGGCGTCCTTGACGCTGGAGGAGCCGCCCGTGACGATCAAGCCGAGTTCGCGCGCGGTCTTGGCTGTGAGCCATTGCGCCGTGCGCTTGATCACGCCGTGGTCGTCCGGGTGGAACGGCAAGCCGTCGGCCAGCATGGAGACGTTGCCGTAGATCTTGTCGATCGGCGCCTGCATGATCTTGACCCGGGAAAGCGGGACATCGAGTTCTTCGGCCACCAGCATCGGTAGCGCGGTATGGACGCCCTGCCCCATCTCGGAGCGCGCCATGGCCACGGTGACGCTGCCGTCCGTGCCGAGCTTGATCCAGCCGTTCAGGGCGATTTCATTGGCGTCGGTCGGCAGGGGATGCTTGCCGTTGAGGCGTTGGCGCGGCGGGACCACACCCCAGCCGACGATCAAGGCGCCGGTCAGGCCCAGGCCGCCCAGGATGAAACGACGGCGCGACGTCCCTTTTGATGCGCTTTTTTGCTCGTCCGTCATGATGTCTCCCGCGGTTTTTTGTGGTCGTGACGCTCAGCTCTGCCGCGCGGCATCCCACGCGAGCAAATTCCAGGTGACGCCCAGTTGCACGTCGCTTTTCAACACGGCCAGCCGGCGCGACAGGAAAGCCGCATCGCGGTCGCGCCGCAGGCGTTCGCCCATGGTATCGAGCAGGATGCCCGCGCCGGCCATGACGCCGTCAAGATCGCCATACGAGCGTAACAGGCGCGCGGCAGTCTTGATGCCTATTTTTTCCACGCCGGGAATGCCGTCGTCGGCGTCGCCCATCAAAGCCACCAGGTCGGTCATTTGCTCGGGCTTGACGCCATATTTCTTCTCGACCCAGGCGGCGTCGCGCCATTCGTTCTTGAAATGGTCCCACAGCCGGGCGCCGTGGGCAACGAGGATATGCAGGTCGCGCTCGACCGAGGCCACGACCACTTCTCCGCGTTCATCCTTGAGCCAGCGCAGGCAGGCGGTGGCGAGGGCATCCTTGGGTTCGGCGCCCGGCGCGGCCAGCGCGACGAGGCCGGTTTCCTTGAGCTTTTCCTGGAAGGCCGGCAAGGCGTCGTGTAGCGCCTGCGGCATCGGTTCGCGATTGCCGCGATAGGCTGGAAGAATGTCGTGGCGCCAGGTTGGCCCGCCGACGTCGAAGGCGGCGAAGGCATGGCTGGGTTGATGCGTATTGAGCAGCTTGCGAAACGACAGTTGGCAATTGCGCAGGGCAAGTTCGGCCTTCTCGGCACTATCGGGCTCGGGGTTGGCCTGGTACACCCGGCGCACCAGCCCCAAGCCATCGATGGCGAGCAGCTTGCCCATGGGCACGGTTACTTGATGCGCTCGGCCAGCAGGTCTTGAATCTTCGGCTCAGGCTTCCAGTAGCCCGGCCCCTTTTGCACCTTGCCGCGCTCGTCGTAGATCGGCTTGCCGTCGGCGCCGAGCTTGGAGAAGTTCGATTGCATGATGATGGACAGCACCTCGTCTTGCGGCAGGCCGAACTTGCACATCTCCGAGGCGCAATACACCTGGATGTCGCCCAGCAGATCGGCCAGCATGGTCAGCACTTCCAGTGTCGGCGCCTGGTTTTCGGCGGCGGCCACGATGTCGTCGATTTCATCGAGTTCTTCGCCCAGGATGCTTTTGAAGGCACGCAGCCGCTGTGCCGCCGGCACGCCGACCTCCAGCGTCGGTTGCTCGTTGCCCGGCAAGGCGTACATGGCGTTGAAGCGCTTGATATCTTCCGAAAATGTGCCCATGGCGCGAAAATCCTTCCTTGTTTGATCGGCAACAGGGTAACACAGGCGCCCCGGATTTCGTGTCCGTTTGCGTGACCGGAAGCATGGCGGCGTTATAGAATTGCCCATCCTTACAATAAGCGCAATTGCGTACCCCGCCATGACAAAAAGCTTCTTCCAGGCTTTCGTCCTGCTGGTCCTGGTTACGGACCCGTTCGGCAACGTTCCCATCTTCGTCAGCGCGCTGATCAACGTGCCGCCCGCGCGGCGCTGGCGCGTGGTGGTGCGCGAATGCGCCATCGCGTTTGCGCTGCTGCTGCTGTTCATGTTCTTCGGACGGAATTTTCTCGAAGCGCTGCAGCTCTCGGAAAATTCCCTGCGCATCGGCGGCGGCGTGGTGCTGTTCCTGATCGCGCTGCGCATGATCTTCCCCCAGCCCGGCGGCATCATGGGCGATGTCGATTCGGACAGCGAACCGTTCATCGTGCCGCTCGCCATCCCCGCGCTGGCCGGGCCGTCTGCCCTGGCGACGGTGCTACTGTTCGCCTCGAACTCGGTGGCCGAGATGGTGTTGCACGTCTCTGCCCTGTCGGCCGTGGCGGTGGTGTGGCTGGTGGTATTGCTGTCGGCCGAGCGCATGCAGCGTGTGCTTGGGCATCGTGTCATGACGGCCTTCGAGCGGCTCATGGGCCTGATATTGACAGCGATGTCAGTCGAGATGTTGTTGGCGGGGATCAGGGGTTATCTCAAGACCTTGAATTGACAATTGACTTGAGAAATCACGAAACTGCAGACGCAGAAAACGCACAAGAAGCGTGCGCGGAAATGAGTAAAATGCGCACAAAATGTGCGTGCAAAATAATCTTCCACATTTCTTGCGCAGCCCCTTCCATTTTTGGAAATTCAGGGCAATAATGAAATCAGATTGTTGCGGCGCACTGTAGAGTCCGTTCGTTTCAAGCTGTCTGCGGTTCTGCGGTTTGCCACTTCCGTCTGTTCTCGATTCCAACGAAAACGCACAGGGGGCTCCATGGATTTCTCGCAAAAACAGGGTTTCACGGCAGAGCGGGCAAGTGGTATCGGTGTGGTCGCATTGGCGCACATCGTGTTGGGCACCGCGCTGGTCTATGCGCTGCACTCGACCACCATTCCCAAGCCCGTCGATCAGGGTCCGATCATCCTCAAGCCCTTGCCGCCGATACCGCAACCGCCCGTACAAAACGTCGATCATGGACCGATAAAACACGACGTGACGATCGTCATCCCGCCGATTGATCACCAAATTGAACCGACGCCATTTCATGTGACCCCGTCCACAGGCACGGTCGACAAGGGCCCCGGGACGACTGAAGGTCCGACAGACGGCCCGTCCGGTGGGCCAGGTATCGGCAACCAGCCGATTCAACATACCGGCACCGGCGTCAGCACCAATTTCGACGCCTGCAAACCGGCTTATCCGAGGGCGGCGCTGCTGCGGGAAGAAGAAGGCACGGTTCGGCTGAAGCTGGAAGTCGGCCCGGACAGCCGTCTCGTGTCCGCCAGCGTCCTCAAGTCGAGCGGCTTCACCGATCTCGACAAAGCAGCGATCGCCGCATTGAGCAATTGCACGTTCAAGGCAGCGACGCAGGATGGAACACCGATCCGCTCTTCGCTGGTCACCGATTACGTCTGGTCGCTCCAGCAATAACGCTGACTGTTACTGAAATAAAAAACCCCTCCAAGGAGGTAATGCCGTTCAGTTAAGGTTCTTTTTAAGCACGCGAATGGCGTAACGAACAGGAAGTGCTTTGACGGCCCGGTCGAAATGACGACCGGGCCGTTCTTCATTTAAGAGACTGACAAGGCGTTGACGTAAGCGGGTGAGCAGAGAGGGTAGTTTTCCTTGGGCCCTGGTGACGGCGGCCCAATGCAATTCGTATTGGATGGCATGAAATGCGCGGATGAAGCTCACTTCTGTCGGTTCGCATTTGACGCTCAGAGCGGCCTTGGCGATTTCCAGGCGAATCAAATTGTAGGCAGTTGGCGTGCCCCATATTTCTTGATAGACACCCTCAATGGTCTTGCTGCGCAAGGTGAGGGACATGCCCAGCATGGTTTGTTTGATTTCCCTAAAGCTGGTTTCGATTTGCCAGCGGCGGGTATAGCAGGCAGCGATGTCGGCTGCCGTGTAGCGCTGCCGGTCAAGCAACGAGGTCAATAAGGCGTGCTTGCGGGCCGACTGATCCAGCACAACGACTAGACGGGCCTCCCAGAACTCAGGCAATTCTGGACACTTTGCACGCGCCTGTGGCGATACCCGCATGCACACCACTGCATCGCTGGCGTTGCCCTCGACGATTTCCCATTTGGTGTTGGCTTTGGCCGGGATCGCGAAGTGGCGATTCTTGCCGTTTTGCGTCAAGCGGCACAGAATCTCCGCCGCCAGAAAGCCCTTGTCGAAAGCAGTCAGCGAGTCGTCGGGAATCGACGATAACAGGTCCTTGGCATACAACATCTCGTTGATGCCGTAGGGGCCGAACGCGGCATCGCGGATCAGATGCGTAGGGATAGCTGTCAGGGTGACGCCCCGCACTTGGGGGTAACTCGATACCCGGCCACTGGGGTACGCTTGCGCGCCGAAATGCTGGCGATGGTCGGGCGTATCGGCCACTTTGAGCGTCGTCCCGTCCATCGCAAACAGGCTCAATCCCTTGAAGCGGTATGTCTTGGCATCTTGTTCGCACCAAGACTGGGCCGAAAGCGCAAACAGTTCGCGTAGTGGCTCTGCTCCAATTCTCTGTCTGGCTTGAGCTATCGCACTTTTGCTGACGAAGGGCGCCTTCTCATCTGGTAGGGCCAAGTCCAAGTCATCGAGAACTTCGGCAATCGATTGATGACGATATATCGCCAATGCAACCACCAACCACACTACTTGTTCCGCCGGCAACCGACGATGCCTTATGCTGGCTTTGCCACTATAGGCCACTGCCTGCTCTATCCATTCGTACGGAAGATGCTGACCCAACCGGTTCCAGTCGGGCTTCTCTTGCGCTTCTGCCAGGAAATGGAGGGCCTCTTCAAGCATTGCCGAAGGCGAACAGCCTCCGGCTTCGTTTACAACCTCTTAAAACAAAAATGCCGCTCAGCCTTAACTGAACGGCATTA
>OUWB010000200.1_pt2 | contig 39852 bp, 34 predicted proteins | sample 1779821 | NCBI WGS metagenome assembly OUWB01 (sample SAMEA3914806, study PRJEB12502) | metagenome | biome: forest; material: soil | place: Canada | collected 2011-08-03 | depth 0.1 m
GGCGGCGGGCGCCTCGGGCATACGCGGGCATTTTTCGCGCTACCAGCACAACAAGATTTTCATCAAGCGCGTCGGCGGCGTGGCGCAGAAGGTGCTGACCGGTTCGACCAATTTCTCGGTCACGGGGATGTATGTCAATGCCAATCACGTCGTGGTGTTCGACGAGCCGACGATTGCCGCGCACTACGGCGACGTGTTCGATCTGGCCTTCAAGAGCGAGCTGAAGTCTCCCGCCTTCGAGGCCGACGCATTGTCGCAAAAGGAAGTGACGTTCCAGCCCGAAGGCATGCCGCAAATCGTGTTTTCGCACGCGCCGCACAAGAAGGTGACCTTCTCGCTCGACACCTTGGCGCAGGCGATCAAGGGGGCGCAAAGCTCGGTGATTTTCGCGGTGATGGATCTGGATGGCGGCGGCGACGTGCTGGCTGCCCTGAAGACCATCCACGCCGACAAGCAGATTTTCTCCTACGGTATTTCCGACAGCCCCGAACCGGACCAGGTGACGGTGGACGGCACTACGGTCTATACGCCCGACACCACGACGGGCGAGCTGGTCTATTCCAAGGCCGACCCGGAAACGTTTCCGCCGCCGTTCGACAAGGAATTGCAGGTGACGGGCAGCGCGGCGCATGTGATCCATCACAAGTTTGTGGTGATCGATTTCAACGGCGCCAATCCGGTGGTCTTTTGCGGCTCATCGAATCTCGCCGAGGGCGGCGAGGAACAGAATGGCGATAATTTGATTGCGATCCACGACCCGGCGGTGGCGACGGCGTTTGCCATCGAGGGGATACGGCTGGTGGACCACTATGCGTTTGCGGCGGCCTTGAAGGGGGCCAAGAGCGCGAGTCAGCCCTTGGCTTTGAAGGTCGATTCGGATAAGTGGTGGGGGACGTATTATGATCCCGCTTCGATTCGGGCTACGGAAAGGAAGTTGTTTACGGATTGAGCGCGGCTAATTCGTTTTTCCCGTGAAAGCGCGCTGCTATCTGGGTTAATGATATCGGTTAGTGATCATCCGACGCATCTTGAGCGGGTCGCTGTAACTCCCCTCGCCCGCAGGCGGGAGAGGGGCTGGGGGTGAGGGAGGTGGCGATTTGGCTTCGTTTCCGTTGATCAAAAATAGTCGCACGAACTTAAGTTGCCTCGACGATCAAAGTCAGGGCGCGACATCCCTCACCCCCTCCCCTCTCCCGCCTGCGGGCGAGGGGTGACCGGCAGGTGATCGAGCTGCGCTCGGCGCAAACATATGAAACGTACAAAAACAAAAAGCCGCAGATGTCTGCGGCTTTTTGTTTGATGCGCGTTTTGCGAAGAGCGATTACTTGCTACGGCTCTTGTACTCGCCCGTACGCGTATCGATTTCGATCTTGTCGCCGATGCCGACGAACAGCGGCACGGGGATTTCGAAGCCGGTCGAGAGCTTGGCGGGCTTGAGGACCTTGCCCGACGTGTCGCCCTTGACGGCCGGTTCGGTGTAGGTGACTTCGCGCACGATGGTGGTGGGCAGTTCGACCGAGATGGCCTTGCCGTTGTAGAACACCACTTCGCATTGCATGCCGTCTTGCAGGTAGTTCAACGCCTCGGTCATGTTTTCGCCTTCGACTTCGAACTGGTTGTACTCTTCATCCATGAAGACGTACAGCGGGTCGGCGAAGTAGGAATAGCTGACCGGCTTCTTGTCGAGCACGACGACTTCGAACTTGTCGTCGCCGCGGAACACGTTTTCCAGCGGCGCGTTGGTCAACAGGTTCTTCATCTTCCACTTGTAGGTGAAACCGGTACGGCTGGAGCCGTTGATGTCGGAACGCAGGACGATGAAGGGGTCGCTGCCCACCATGATGATGTTACCGACACGAACTTCTTTTGCAAATTTCATAATATATACACACCAATTGATAGGGAGATAATCGGTCGCTTCATGGCAGCAGGCACCGTAAGCGCATGATTTATCAGGAATATGCGCGACACGACGCGCTCAGGAACAACCGCGCATTATATCCGCTTTTCTTGCGCTGGCGAAGCCACCGAGGCGGCAAATTTCACCAAATTCGATGCCAGATCGCCGATGTCGTGCATTCTGGCGCGCCAGTTTTCTGTCTTGGCAAGGATTTGCGGCTGTTGCGCGTGCAAGGCCGACCATAGCGCGGGCCAGTCTGGCTGCCCGGTTTGGGCGCCGTTCCAGGCCAGCATAAACGCCGCCAAGGCATCGAGATCGTTGGCATAACGGCCCAGAAAGGCGCGTAGCTTGACGTGGTGCAAATCCTTGTCTTGCGGGTAGATGTGCCAGATGAAGGGCTTGCCGGCCCATTGGGCGCGGACGAAGGAATCCTCGCCGCGCACGAAGTTAAGGTCGCAGGACCAGAGCAGTTTGTCGTAGTCGGGCTGGGGCAGGAAGGGCAGGACGCGCACGGTCAGCGCGCCTTGCTTGCGCACCGCGCCTGCTTGCGCGGGGCCGCCGAGGAATGCCTCCAACGCTTCGCGCGCCACGCCTTCGGGCACGAGGCAGGTGACGGGTTCGCTGCTTCCTCGCCATGCATCGAATAGCTCGGCCACCGGGGCGTGGGGATAGCAGAACAGCGACACCTTGAACGCCTGCGCTTCTTGCGCCGTCAGGCCGAGCGCGGCGAGGAAGGCTTGCTTCGCTTGGGCATCGCCGACGAAACTGTGCCGCGCCTCCTCCAGTCCGTTTTCGCACAGCAGGCCGCCGGTCTTGTCGGTGAAACCGGGGAAGAAGAAGTGCTTGGTCAAGGGCAGGCGCGGATGGCGCGACGGCAGGCGGTGGCAGCCTTCGACCCACTCCTCCGCCGTCAAGCCTTCGAGGTTCAACCACACCGGACGCGGTTCGCATTGCGCCATCGCGGCGATGTAGGCTTCGGGGATGTCGCAGGCGAAGAATTCGATGACGATGTCGGCTATGTCAGTGGGCAGGAATGCGCCCTCTTGCGTATGCCAATGGCGGATGGCGACGTCTTCGACATGCTGCATCTCTGCGTTGACGTCTAATGCGGGGCAGATACGCCGGAAGGTCGCCAGATCGTCCACCCAAAGCGTGACGGCGATGCCATGCTCGCGCTGCAACTGGCGCGCGAGGCGCCAGCAGATGCCGATGTCGCCGTAATTGTCGACGACTTTGCAGAATAGGTGGAGGGTCTTCGGGATAGGCATCGGGCGCAATCGGGGAATCACGCCCGGCAGTTTACACCCGTGCGATCAAAACCTGTGCCGTATCCCCACCGAATAGCTGTTGACCGTATCCACATAATCCGCCGCCCTATCATTCATATACATGGCATAAACGTCAGTGCGCTTGGACAAATCGTAGTCGTAGCCGGCGGAGAAGGTTTTGTGGTCGACCCAGCCGCCGGTCTGGGCGTAGGAGGCGAGGATGTTGCCGCTGCCGGCGTGGATCTTGGCGCCGACCTGGAAGGTGTTGAGGTCGCTTGTGGCATTCGTGACCGGGCCGCCTGTTACGGCTAAGGGCGTGTCGTTGCGCTCGTATTGGAAGAATAGCTTGACCGGGGCGAAGTCGTAGGACATGCCCAGTTGCGCGACTTTTTGCGTGCTGCCGATCTGGTAGGCGCCGACGAAGGTGTTGGTGGCGTCGGTGGTGGTGTTCTCAAAAGCCAGCGTAGCCGCGAACGGGCCGTGGAAGTACAGCACGTTGGCGCTATAGGAGTTCGAGATGCCGATCTGGCCGGCGACGGTGTAGAGGAAGGTGGCGGAGAGGCCCTGGAAGTTGGGCGTGCTGTAGCTGACGGCGTTGGAATAGCCCGAGTCGGCATTGATGACGTTGCCGGCGGCGAAGGCGTTGTAGGTGTGCTGGATGATGGGGGAAAAGGCGAACGAATCGTCGAACGGGTTGAACAGCAGCGTGGACAGGTAAAGCGGGCTGATCTGGCGTCCCAGCGTGACGCGGCCGAAGTCGCCGGCCAAGCCGATGTTGGCGTCGCGCGAGAAGAAGCTGTCGCCGGTGAAGCGGCCGTCTTCGCCGTTGTTGGCCTGGAAGAAGGTGCCGAGGCGGAAGTCGGCTTTCATGCCGCCGCCCAAGTCTTCGGTGCCGGCAAATTGCACGAACGAGGTCTGGTAGCCGCCGTTTTGCAGGCTGGTGATGCGTTGGCCGGTGGCGGCCGAGGTTTGGCTGTTGACGTCGAGGTCGATCACGCCCGATACGGTGACGCTGCTCTGCGCCGATGCGCCCAGCGAAAACACGGCAGCCGTGGCGGCCAGGGCGAAACTGGCGATTTGTTTGCTCATGGTAGGTCTAGTCTCCAGGTGTTGTTGTAGGCCGAGCTCGGTACGCTATTTGCACGCGTTTGGCTGGACGGCAAGCCAATGATGCAAGAAGCGCATGGTTCGCATCAGGCAAGTTTCCCGATATTCCGTATATTCCCATCGATATACGGGCCTCCCTGTGCAGACGATATAAGAGGCGAATCCCACAAGCAACCAATGTCGCCATCGATGTTGCCGGGTGCCGGAACCGGTGTTGCGTGAAAGCTACGCGCGGGCAAGCCGGCATGACCCATGTTGCTCGGTGATTGGTCTACACTGGTATGGCCTAAGCGTTTGAAAATATGACGCTTTCATTCTGCAGGCTATGTGAATTTTGAGATATCAGACATCATGGATTCGATATAGCTGAATATCTTGCCGGTGCTAACCTAGCAGCATCAATGTTCCAGAATTGTGAAGGCCCGCTTCATGTCCCAACCTATGTCCGAACCCGTTCACTCGACCATCCGCTTCTACCATCGCGGCGCCGTGCAGGAAGTTGCCGGCGAAGCGACCACGCGTACCGTGCTGCAGCACCTGCGCGAAGACTTGCATTGCACCGGCACCAAGGAAGGCTGCGCCGAAGGCGATTGCGGCGCCTGCACGGTGGTGATCGGCGAATTGCAGGACGGCGAACTGGCGCTGCGTTCGGTCAATTCGTGCATCCAGTTCTTGCCTGCGCTCGATGGCAAGGCGATCTTCACCGTGGAAGACTTGAAGCAGGCCGATGAGACGCTGCATCCGGTGCAGCAGGCGATGGTGGAATGCCACGGTTCGCAATGCGGCTTTTGCACACCGGGCTTCATCATGTCGCTGTGGGACTTGTATCTGCGCCGCGAAGGCTGCCAGGGCGCGCCACGGCGCAAGGAGATCGATGACGCGCTGTCGGGCAACCTGTGCCGCTGCACCGGCTACCGCCCCATCATCGATGCGGCGCACCGCATGGGCGAGTTGCCGCCGGTGCGATTGGATCGCGACGCGTTGAAGCAGACTTTGCTGGAGATGCAGCGCGACAGCGCCCTGTCCTATTCGGCCAACGGGCAGCAATTCCATGCGCCGCGCACGCTCGATCAACTGGTGGCCTTGCGCACTGCGCATCCGACGGCCTGCATGCTGGCCGGTTCGACCGATGTTGGGCTTTGGGTGACCAAGCATATGCGCAAACTCGACAATATCATCTATGTCGGCCAGGTGGCCCAGCTGAAGGTGTTGCGCGAAGCGGACGGCTGGCTTGAGATCGGCGCGGGCATCAACTTGAATGAGGCTTACGGCGCGCTGGCGGCGCACTATCCCGAGTTGTCGGAACTGTGGCAGCGTTTTGCTTCGCTGCCGGTCAGGAATGCCGGCACGCTGGGCGGCAACGTCGCCAACGGTTCGCCGATCGGCGATTCGCCGCCGTGGATGATTGCGCTGGGCAGCGAGGTCGTGATCAACGGCCCGTTTGGCCGGCGCGTCATGCCGCTGGAGAATTTTTATCTCGATTACCAGAAGAAGGATTGGCAGCCCGGCGAATTCGTCGAGGCGGTGCGCGTGCCGCTGCCGCGCGCTAACGTGGTGTTCCGCACCTACAAGCTGGCCAAGCGCTTCGATCAGGACATTTCTGCCGTGTGCGCAGCGTTCGGTTTCACGCTGGTCGATGGTGTGGTGCTTGATGCGCGCATTGCCTTCGGCGGCATGGCGGCGACCTCCAAGCGTGCCGCCAAGACCGAGGCTTATTTGAACGGCAAACTCTGGAGCGAAGAGGCGTTGAAGGAAGCGATGCGTCTCTTGGCCGAAGATTACAAACCGTTGACGGACATGCGCGCCACCGATGCCTATCGCATGAAGACGGCACAGAACCTGTTGCGCCGTTTCTGGCTCGAGACGCGTAGCGAGGCGCCGCTCTCGAACAGTGAAGTCAACGCGTTTGCCGTGATCAAGGAATTCGCATGAACTCGCCGAATGAGCACGATATCTTGGCGGCCGCGCTGGCCGCTGCCGATGCGTCGCCCTGGGCTGAAGTCGGCCAGCCGCGCTTTCATGAATCCGCCGTGCTGCATGTGTTGGGCGAAGCCACTTATACCGACGACGTGCCCGAGCTGCGCGGCACGCTGCATGCGGCACTGGGCCTGTCGCAAAAGGCGCATGCCAATATCAAGTCGATCGACCTCGATCCGGTGCGCCGCGCAACGGGCGTGGTGGCGGTCTACACCGCCGCCAGCATCCCCGGCACCAACGATTGCGGCCCGATCATCCATGACGATCCGATTTTGGCCGACGCCCTAGTGCAGTACGTGGGCCAGCCGATCTTCATCGTGGTGGCCGATTCGCACGACAATGCGCGCCGCGCGGCCAGGCTGGCGGTGATCGATTATGAAGAGCTGCCCGCGATCCTGACGCCGCAGGCGGCCAAGGCGGCGCAATCGTTCGTGCTGCCGCCGATGCGTTTGCGCCGTGGCGACTATGAGACGGCCTTCAAGGCGGCGCCGCACGTGGTGAAGGGCGAGTTTTACGTCGGCGGGCAGGAACAGTTCTACCTCGAAGGACAGATTTCCTACGCCATCCCGAAGGAAGACAAGACCATGCTGGTGCTGTGCTCGACCCAGCACCCGTCCGAGATGCAGCACATCGTGGCGCATGCGCTGGGCGTGCATTCGCACAGCGTGGTGGTGGAATGCCGCCGCATGGGCGGGGGTTTCGGCGGCAAGGAATCGCAATCGGGCATGTGGGCCGCGTGCGCCTCGATCGCAGCGGCAAAACTGAAGCGCCCGGTGAAGCTGCGCGCCGACCGCGACGACGACATGATCGTCACCGGCAAGCGCCATTGCTTCCATTACGACTACCAGGTCGGCTACGACGACACGGGCCGCATCGTGGCGGCCAAGGTGGAGATGGTGTCGCGCGCCGGGTTCTCGGCTGACCTCTCGGGGCCGGTTGCCACGCGCGCGGTGTGCCACTTCGATAATGCTTACTACTTGTCGGACGTGGACATCCTGGCCTTGTGCGGCAAGACCAATACGCAGTCGAACACGGCGTTCCGCGGTTTCGGCGGGCCGCAAGGGGCGATTGCGATTGAATATATCGTTGATGAAATCGCGCGCAACCTGGGCATGGATGCGCTCGACGTGAGGAAGCGCAATCTGTATGGCCGCAACGACGAAGAGGGGCGCAACGTCACGCAATACGGCCAGAAGGTTGCCGACAACGTAATCCACGAATTGATCGCGGAGCTGGAGCAGAGCAGCGAATACCGCCGCCGCCGCGCCGAGATAAATGCCTATAACGCCAAGAGCGCGGTATTGAAGAAGGGCTTGGCGCTCACGCCCGTGAAGTTCGGCATCGCGTTCAACCTGACGCACCTGAACCAGGCCGGCGCGTTGGTGCATGTGTATGTCGATGGTTCGATCCTGGTCAACCACGGCGGCACGGAAATGGGCCAGGGCATCAACACCAAGGTGGCGCAGGTGGTGGCGCATGAATTGGGCGTGGATTTGTCGCACGTGCGCGTCACTGCGGCCGATACGAGCAAGGTGGCCAACACGTCGGCCACGGCGGCGTCCACCGGCGCGGACTTGAACGGCAAGGCGGCGCAGGACGCGGCGCGCCAGATCAAGGAACGGCTGGCCGCGCTGGCGGCGACGCTGTTCGGCGGCCGTGCCGACGAAGTACGCTTTGCCGCCGACGAAGTGAGCCTGAGCGGCCAGAAGATCGCCTTCGCGGCGCTGGTGCAAAAGGCTTACATGGCGCGCATCCAGCTCTGGTCCGACGGCTTTTATGCCACGCCCGGTTTGCATTGGGATGCCAAGAGCATGACCGGCAATCCGTTCTATTACTTCGCCTATGCGGCGGCGGCGGCCGAGGTGGTGGTCGATACACTGACCGGCGAATGGCGCTTGTTGCGCGCCGATGCCTTGTACGACGCGGGCCAGTCGCTCAATCCGGCGATCGACGTGGGCCAGGTGGAAGGCGCCTTCATCCAGGGCATGGGTTGGCTGACCACGGAAGAACTGTGGTGGAACAAGGCCGGCAAGCTGATGACGCATGCGCCGTCGACGTACAAGATTCCGGGCATTTCGGATTGCCCGAATGACTTCCGCGTGCGCCTGTTCAAGAACCGCAATGCGTCGGACAGCATTCATCGCTCCAAGGCGGTAGGCGAGCCGCCGCTGCTGCTGCCGTTCTCGGTGTTCTATGCGATCCGCGATGCGGTGTCGGCGGCGGGGGATCACAAGGTCAATCCGCCTTTGAATGCGCCGGCGACGAGCGAGGCGATTTTGAAGGCTGTGGATGCGGTGCAGGCGGCAGTTCAGACTGCATCGGCGTAAGGAGAAATCATGAGCCATTGGCTGGATAGTTGCGGCGATTTGACGGCCCCTTGCGTGCTGGTCACGGTTGCGGCCGTCGATGGCTCGGGGCCGCGTGAGAGCGGGGCGAAAATGATTGTGATGGCCGATGGGCAGGTTGATACCATTGGGGGTGGACATCTGGAGCACAAGGCTTGTGAGATGGCGCGAGAGATGTTGGTTGGTGGGCCTGCGCGGAGGTTTGAGCGGTTTGCGTTGGGGCCTGGATTGGGGCAGTGTTGTGGAGGGGTTGTTTATTTGGCGTTTGAAGTGTTGGATTGTGCTGCGCAGGATGGATTGGACGTGGTGCGTGAGCGGTTGCAGCGGGGTGAAGATACTTGGCGGTTGGCGCCACTGGATGAGAATGTTCAGCTACTGCTGTTGAATGCAGAAGGTGAAACCGTCTACGACGCCCGCCATGCCCAACACTCCCCTCGCCCGCAGGCGGGAGAGGGGTCGGGGGTGAGGGCGGTTGAGCCATCACTTGTGTCAAAATGGCCGAGCCAGATCACAACGTCCCTCACCCCCTGCCCCTCTCCCGCCTGCGGGCGAGGGGAGCGCGGCCTGCCGATTATATTTGCGCCAGATCGTCCTTGTCACATCGTTAGAGATGCCTCCGGCCGCCGCTGGCTCATCGACCCCTGCCGCGCCCACCGCCCGCACCTCGTCCTCTTCGGCGCAGGCCACGTCGGCGCAGCCATCGTGCGCTTTCTTGGCGAACTGCCCTGCCGCGTCACCTGGGTCGACGAACGCGACGATCTGTTCCCCACGCAAATTCCATCGAACGTGCAGATCGAAGCCACCGACACGCCTGAAGTCGTCGCCGACGCGGCGCCGGCAGGCTCGACCTTCCTCGTGCTCACGCACAGCCACGCGCTCGATCAAAAACTCTCCGAGCACATCCTGCGCCGCCCCGGCAGCGACTGGTTCGGCCTGATCGGCTCGCGCACCAAGCGCATGCAGTTCGAACACCGCCTGGCCGAACGCGGCATCGCGCGCGCCAAGCTCGATGCCATGGTCTGCCCGATCGGCGTGCCGGGCATCGCGGGCAAGGAGCCGGCGGTGATCGCGGCCGCCGTGGCCGCGCAATTGCTCCAGGTGTGGGAGGCGCAAACGCGCGCTGTGCCGCTCGATGCGCAACCGCAGGATGCAGCCGCTCAAACGCTCGTTCCACCACCGTCTCAACTATCCGCACAGGCGCTATCTCAAGCACCAGCGTCAACGCTTGATCAGGACAGTGGGCCAGGCAAAACCGCTGCCGCATGACAAGACATTCGTAAACAGATGGCAAGATCGCAGCAACAAACCATTCCCGCGCTCGCGGGATTAGAATATCAATAGCTTCAGGAACATCCCAATGAATTCAATTGTCGGCATTCAAGCCTACCGCGCCAGCATTCTGCACTTCACTGCCGACCCGGCGCAGCACCCCGACGCCTATGAATGGTTCGAAGACGGCATGCTTGTCATCGAAGGCGGCTTCGTCAAGGCGGTGGGCGACTATGCGAAGCTCAAGACCGGCCTGCCGCCCGATGCGGTAACGCACGACTTTTCCGGCAAGCTGATCGTGCCCGGCTTCATCGACACGCACGTGCACTATCCGCAAACCGACATGATCGCCTCGCCGGCGCCTGGTCTATTGCCCTGGCTCGACACCTACACCTTCCCGACCGAGCGGCAATTCTCCAACCCCGATCATGCCAACGACGTGGCCGACTTTTTCGTGCGCGAGCTTTTGCGCTGCGGCACCACCACGGCGATGGTGTATTGCACGGTGCACCCCACGTCGGTCGATGCCTTTTTCCGCCAGAGCGAGGCGCGCAACCTGCGCATGGTGGCGGGTAAGGTGCTGATGGACCGCAATTGCCCGGAGTTTTTGCAAGACACTGCCGAAACCGGCATCCACGACAGCGAAACGCTGATCCGCAAGTGGCACAAGAACGGACGTCAGTTGTATGCCATCACGCCGCGCTTTGCGCCGACGTCCTCCGACGCGCAGATGCAATTGGCGGGTGAACTGGCGGCAGCCTATCCCGACACTTACCTGCAAACCCATGTCGCGGAAAACACCGATGAAGTGGAATGGGTCAAGTCGCTCTATCCCGATGCGCGCAGCTATCTCGACGTGTACGACCGCTTCGGCATGCTGCGCCCGCGCGCCATGTATGCGCATTGCGTCTGGCTCGACGATGTCGATCGCGCACGCATGGCCGAGACGCAATCCGCCATTTCGATCTGCCCGACTTCCAACCTGTTCCTCGGCAGCGGCCTGTTCGATTTCGACAGCGCCGACGATGCGCAGGTGCCGATCTCGATTGCCACCGATGTCGGCGGCGGCACCTCGTTTTCGATGCTGCAGACGATGAACGAGACCTACAAGGTGGCGCGCATGGGCGGCACCTATCTGCCAGCCTTGCGCATGTTCTACCTCGCCACGCTGGGCGGCGCGCGCGCGATGCAGCTCGAAGGCACGATAGGCAACTTCCGCTTCGGCAACGAGGCCGACTTCGTGGTGCTCGATCCCCAGGCCACGCCCTTGCTGGCCCGGCGCGCGTCGCGCACCAACAGCATGGAAGAATTGCTGTTCGCGCTGGCGCTGCTGGGCGACGACCGCACCGTGGCGGCGACCTATTCCGCCGGCCAGTGCGTGCATGCGCGCGATAAAAATCTCGTGCTATGAATCTCGCGCTATGAGTGTCATCTTATGACCCCCGCCGAGTGGCAGGTTCGCATCGATCTGGCGGCTTGCTACCGCCTGTGTGCGCTCAATGGCTGGGACGATACCATCTACACCCATGTGTCGGCCTCCGTACCCGGCGAACCGGGGCGCTTCCTGATCAATGAATTCGGGCTGCGCTTCGACGAGATTTGCGCATCGAACCTGATCAAGATCGATCTGGAAGGCAAGGCGATCGGGCGCGTGGCGGCGAAAGTCAACGTGACCGGTTTCGCCATCCATGGCGCGGTGCACGCGGCGCGGCGCGATGCGCATTGCGTGATGCATCTGCATAATCTGCCTTCGATTGCGGTCGGCATCCAGGAGCAAGGCTTGCTGCCGGTGTCGCAGCATGCGCTGCGGTTTTATGGCGAGATCGGGTATCATCAATATGAAGGGTTGGCACTGTCGCCGCAGGAACAGGGGCGCATGCTCGAAGCGCTGGGCAGCCGCCACGTGCTGATGTTGCGCAACCACGGCACCGTCGTGTGCGGCCGTAGTGTGGCCGAGGCTTACGTGCTGATGGAGACGCTGGATCGGGCTTGCCGCATCCAGATCGAGGCCCAGGCAGGCGGCGGTAAATTGGTCATGCCGAGTGTGGAAGTGTGCGAACAGACGCACCGCGATCTGATCGGCGATGGCTCGCCTGAAGGCGCGCTCGAATGGCCTGCGCTGTTGCGCAAGCTCGATCTGCTCGACGCCAGCTATCGCACTTGAATCATCATTGAGGATTAATTTATGCCCACCATCAACGTCCAAATGTTTGAAGGCCGCAGCGCGGAACAGAAACGCGCTTTCGTCAAGGCGGTTACTGAGGCGGCAGTCACCACGCTTAAATGCAGTGCCGAGTCCGTCGATATCATCATCAGCGAATTCAAACCCGAGAATTGGGCTACGGCGGGGAAGCTGTGGTCTGAGCCTAGGGAGTGAATTAAGCCCATCGCCCGCTGATTATTACCCACAAGTCGCAATGCGGCTAACTCCCCTCTCCCGCCTGCGGGCGAGGGGCGATACGTAGGCGCCCTCATCGAGACTTTCAGATAAAACCGGCCTCGGCTAAACCCTATACAACATCAATAATGCGGCGGCCGCTCATGCAAAACCTCCTGCCGCTGATCGTCGCCCGACGCATCCGGCATGCGCCGCATCATGGCCGTGTATAAGGCTTCCAGCCGCTCGATCTTTTTTTGCTGTTCGTAGACCACCTTGTTGAGCGCGTCGAGCATATCCTCGGCGCGCGTCAGCTTGATCTCGATGTCCATCAGGCGTTCTTCATCCATCGCTATATCCTTTACCGCATGGCGCCGGCGCGGTGCCGCCTGACTGCGTGTGGCTTCCGAACGGACGCGATCAGGCCGGGCGCAACGCGCTGGCTGCCTTGGCCAAAGCCGTGATCTTATCCCAATCGCCTGCCAGCAGCGCATCCTTGGGCGTGAGCCACGAGCCGCCGACGCAGGCCACGTTCTTGCAGGCGAGGAATTGCGGCGCGGTCGCTTCGCTGATGCCGCCGGTGGGGCAGAAGGTGACGTCGCCCAACGGGCCGGCAATCGCGTTCAACATGCCGACGCCGCCCGCCGGCACAGCGGGGAACAGCTTCAACTGGCGGAAGCCCACTTCGCGCGCACGCATCACTTCGGAGGGCGTCATCACGCCGGGCAATAGCGGCAGGCCGGAGGAGATGGCGCCCTCGATCAGCGCCTGCGTCAAACCGGGCGACACGCCGAACACCGCGCCCGCATCGCGCGCGGCGTCGAATTCTTCCGGTTGGGTGAGCGTGCCGACGCCGACGATGGCGCCTTCCACTTCGCGCGCCATGGCGCGGATCGCGGGCAGGCCGTGCTTGGTGCGCAACGTGACTTCGAGAACGCGGATGCCGCCGGCGACGAGTGCGCGGGCGAGCGGCACGGCGTGGTCGAGATCATCGATGGCGATGACCGGGATCACCGCCGAGGTTTTCATGATGTGCAGCACATCGGGCATGAGTTTCATACGGTTGCTTTCTCAGATGCGTGAATGACGGGAGGCAGGCTGAAGCTGGTGGCGCCCTGCTCGGCTTCGCTGACGCCGTTGCGGAAGATGGCGAACAGTTCGCGGCCCATGCCGATCTGGTTGTGGCCCAGATCGACCTGTTCCATGCCGCGCGCTTGCCATTCGGATTCGGGAACCAGCGCCTGCAGGACGCCGGCATCGGCGTCGAGACGGATCATATCACCGTCGCGCACGCGGCCCAGCGGACCGCCGACCAGCACTTCGGGCGAGACGTGGATCGCGGCGGGCACCTTGCCCGAGGCGCCGGACATGCGGCCATCGGTGACGAGCGCAACGTGGCGCCCCGCGTCCTGCAGGTTGGACAGTGCAGGCGTGAGCGAATGCAGTTCGGGCATGCCGTTGGCGCGCGGCCCCTGGAAGCGCAGCACGGCGACGAAATCGCGGTCGAGTTCGCCGGCTTTGTAGGCCTTGAGGAAAGCGTCCTGCGAATTGAACACGATGGCGGGGGCGTGCACGATGCGGTGTTCCGGTTTGACTGCCGAGACCTTGATCACGGCGCGGCCCAGGTTGCCCGATACCAGGCGCAGGCCGCCATCGGCCGAGAATGGGGCGGCGGGCTTGCGCAAGACCGTGGCGTCGCCCGATTCGCGTGGCGCGTCATGCCAGGTTACGCCGTTGCCGTCCAGCTTGGGTTCAACCGTGTGGGCGTACAACCCCTTGCCCAGAATGGTGGTGACGTCGTCATGCAACAGGCCGGCGTTGAGCAGTTCGCGGATGACGAAGGGTGTGCCGCCGGCGGCGTGGAAATGGTTTACGTCGGCGTCGCCGTTGGGGTAGATGCGGGTCAGGAGCGGCACGACGGACGAGAGCTCGTCGAAATCGGTCCAGTCGATGACGATGCCGCCAGCCTTGGCGATGGCAACGAGATGCAGCGTGTGGTTGGTCGAGCCGCCCGTGGCGAGCAGGGCGATGACGGCGTTGACGATGCACTTTTCATCGACCACGTGGCCGATGGGTGTGAAGGCGTCGCCATGCTGGCCGATCGCCACGGCGCGTTTGGCTGCAGCGGCGGTCAAGGCATCGCGCAGCGGCGTGTTTGGGGTGATGAAGGCGGCGCCGGGCAGGTGCAGGCCCATGACTTCCATCAGCATCTGGTTGCTGTTGGCGGTGCCGTAGAAGGTGCAGGTGCCGGCGTCGTGGTAGGACTGCGATTCGGCCTCCAACAGTTCGGCGCGGCCGATCTTGCCTTGCGCGTAGAGCTGGCGCACCTTGGCTTTTTCGGGGTTGGACATGCCTGAGGTCATCGGCCCGGCCGGCACGAAGATGCCCGGCAAGTGGCCGAAGTGCAGCGCGCCGATCAACAGGCCCGGCACGATCTTGTCGCATACGCCGAGATACAGCGCGGCGTCGAACATGTTGTGCGACAGCGCGATTGCCGTGCCCATGGCGATGGCGTCGCGTGAGAACAAGGAGAGTTCCATCCCGGTCTGGCCCTGCGTGATGCCGTCGCACATGGCGGGCACGCCGCCGGCGTATTGCGCCACGCCGCCGGCTTCGCGCACGGCGTCGCGGATGATGGCGGGAAAACGCTCGAAGGGCTGATGTGCCGAGAGCATGTCGTTATAGGCCGAGACGATGGCCACCGACGGTTTCTTCTGCTCTTTCAGCATCAGCTTGTCGGATGGCGAAAAGGCGGCGAAGCCGTGTGCGAGGTTGGTGCAGGACAGCGTGCCGCGATGCACGCCGGCGCGACTGGCCGCGTCGAGATGCTGCAAATAGGCTTCGCGCGTGATGCGGCTTTTTTCGACGATGCGCTCGGTGACCTTGGCAATGACGGGATGAACAGGATGGGCGGACATGGTGGATTCCTTACTCGATCATATACTGAAATTTTACTACAGAACAAAATGGAAAGCACGCCTTTTTACCGCCAAACTCCCTGCACCCATGTTAATTAATTTATATTTCTTACAAAATACCATGTCAAGTCTGTGACATTTCTCATGGATAACGATCAAAAAAATAACGAGGGGCGATAAAACAAACAAATTTGTAGTGGATTTTCTACTTTATGTTGTATAGTAAGGAAAAATATCAGAATCCTTAAGACCGCTTCGCTCTTGACCGCTTTCTAACCATGCCACAAGCCAGCTTGACTTCCAGCCCAGCGTATCACGCGTTGGCAGACCATTTCGACAACGCCAGCGCTTGGCAGTTGCGCGAGTTGTTCGCCGAAAACCCCAATCGCTTTACCGAGTTTTCACTGAAGGCAGCGGGATTGCTGCTCGATTATTCCAAGAATCGGCTCAACACGAAGACCATTGCCCTCCTGTGCGACCTGGCGCGCGAGCGCGGCGTGGAAGCGCGGCGCGATGCGATGTTTGCCGGCGAGAAAATCAACTCGACCGAAAAGCGTGCCGTGCTGCACACTGCCCTGCGCGCCCCCAAGGGCCAAGCACTCGTCGTTGATGGGCAGGACGTCAATGGCGACGTGCATGCCGTGCTGGCTCAGGTGAAGGCGTTTGCCGGGCGCGTGCGTTCGGGTGAGTGGAAAGGCTACGCTGGCCATGCAATCACCGATGTCGTCAATATCGGCATCGGCGGTTCCGACCTCGGGCCGGAAATGGTGTGCCGGGCGCTGCGCAGCTTCGCGCATGAGCGGCTGAATTTTCACTTCGTCGCCAACGTCGACGGGCACGATATTGATGCAGTACTGGGCAAGGTCGAACGCGAAACGACGCTCTTCATCATCGCGTCCAAAACCTTCACCACGGCTGAGACGATGTTGAACGCCGGTTCGGCACGCGCCTGGTTCCTGCAGGGCGCTGGCGAAGCGGATCTCCCCAAGCACTTTGTCGCTGCGTCGACCAATACCAAGGGTGTGGCGGCATTCGGCATCGATACGGTGAATATGTTTCCCTTTTGGGACTGGGTCGGCGGGCGTTATTCGATCTGGTCGGCCATCGGCTTGCCGGTTGCGATTGCCGTGGGTGGGGAACAGTTTGAACAATTCCTCGCCGGCGCGCATGCGATGGACGAGCACTTCCGCACCGCGCCGCTGGAGCAGAACTTGCCGGCGCTGTTGGGCTTGATCGGCGTGTGGTATCGCAATTTCTTCGATTTCCGCTCGATCTCGATCGCGCCTTACCATCAAGACCTGGCGCAGTTTGCCGACTACCTGCAGCAGTTGGAGATGGAAAGCAACGGCAAACGCGTCACGAAGGGCGGCGAGGCCATCGACTATGAAACCTGCCCGGCAGTCTGGGGCAACGTCGGCACCAATGGGCAGCACGCCTATTTCCAATTGCTGCACCAGGGCACCGATGTGATTCCGGTGGACTTCATTGCTGCGCTCGATCCGGGGCATACGCTGCCGGGGCATCAGGCGGCCTTGCTGGCGAACTGCTTCGCGCAGTCGGAAGCCTTCATGCGCGGCAAGAACGTGCAGGAGGCGCACGACGATCTGCAAGCAGCCAAATTGAGCGACGACGAGATCGCCGCGCTCCTGCCGCACAAGGTCTTCCCCGGCAACCGCCCGAGCAACACCATCCTGCTCGACAAGCTCACACCAGCCACGCTGGGCGCGCTGATCGCACTGTATGAGCACAAGGTGTTCGTGCAGGGCATCGTGTGGGATGTGAACAGTTTCGACCAGTGGGGTGTGGAGCTGGGCAAGGTGCTGGCCAAGACCATCGAGAAGGAATTGACCGGCGCAGCGCAAGGGACGCACGACAGTTCGACCGCCGGCTTGATCGCGCTGGCGCATAAGGCATTGAACAAGAATTGAGCTTGTTGGGCTGAATTTATTTGTACTTGACACTGGTTTTACACTGAAACGATACTGACAACGGAACACGCACTCATCATGGCACTAGCAGATTTCGACCTGGTTTTATTCGGCGGCGGCGGCGATTTGTCGATGCGCAAACTCTTGCCCGCAATGTATGCGCGCCATCGCGCCAAGGACTTGCCGCCCAACGCACGCGTCATTTGCGTCGGTCGCCATGAATGGAGCCAGGAAGAATTCATCGCTGCCGTCAACGAGAATTCCAAACCGCATATCTCGCAGCAGACCTTCGACGCCACGCTGTGGCAGCAGTTCTGCGAGCGCATCACTTACGTGGTGTTGAATGCTTCGGACGTCTCGACCTATCCGGCCTTGGTCAGCGCCATGCGCGACGACGCCAATCTCACGCGCGTGTATTACCTCGCCACGCCGCCCTCGCTGTTTGCGGGCATCTGCCAGAACCTGCACGAAGCGGGCCTGGCCACGCCGAATTCGCGCGTGGTGCTGGAAAAGCCGCTGGGCCGCGACCTCGCTTCGGCCAAGCAGATCAATGCCGACGTGGGCCGCTACTTCAAGGAATCGCAGATCTACCGTATCGACCATTACCTCGGCAAGGAAGCGGTGCAGAACCTGCTGGCGCTGCGCTTCGGCAACGTGCTGTTCGAGCCGCTGTGGCGCCGCGAATGGATTTCCGACGTGCAGATCACCATCGCCGAAGAGCTTGGCGTGGGCAACCGCCTGGGCTATTACGAAACCTCGGGCGCGCTGCGCGACATGCTGCAAAACCACCTGCTGCAATTGCTCTGTATCGTGGCGATGGAACCGCCCACCTCGGCCACGCCCGACGCCGTGCGTGACGAGAAGCTCAAGGTGCTGCGCTCGCTGAAGCGCTTCACCAGCACCACGCTGGCGCAAAACGTGATCCGCGGCCAATACCGCAGCGGCCATCTCGAAGGCCTGCCCGTGCCGGGCTACCGCAACGAGCCCGATGCCAACCCGCAATCGCGCACCGAAACCTTCGTCGCGCTGAAGGCCGAGATCGACACCTGGCGCTGGGCCGGCGTGCCGTTCTACCTGCGCACGGGCAAGCGCATGGCCGACCAGTTGGCCGAAATCGTGATCCGCTTCAAGCCCGTGCCGCATTCGATCTTCCCCCAAGCCACGGGCACGACGCAGCCGAATTGCATCATCATCCGCCTGCAGCCAGACGAGGGCCTGCAACTGAGCCTGATGGCCAAGACGCCGGGCGACGGCATGAAATTGAAACCGGTCGACCTCGAACTCGACTTCCGCGAAAGCTTCAAGATACCGCGCATGGAAGCCTATGAACGCCTGCTGCTCGACGTGCTGCGCGGCCAATTGACGCTCTTCATGCGCAGCGACGAACTGGAAGCCGCGTGGGAATGGGTCGAGCCGATTCTGAACTACTGGGAAAACGAAGAGATCGAGCCGATTCCCTATACCTCCGGCACCTGGGGGCCGGCGGCGGCCAGCGCGCTGATCGGGCGCGACGGCTTGCAGTGGCGCGAAGAAGCGTTGCCGGAATAATGCGCGCCGCAAAAAACCGCAGCGGCAGATTTTTCGGGGTAGCCTGAATGTTGCTCGATTCCATACGCACGCAATTTGCGATTCTCTCCAAGTCGGAGAAGAAGGTCGCCAACGCGGTGCTGTCCAACCCCGACCTGGCCGTCTCGGGCAACATCACGGCGCTGGCCAAAAGCGCCGACGTGTCCGAGCCGACCGTGGTGCGCTTTTGCCGCGCGCTGGGCTACGAGGGCTGGCAGGAATTCAAGCTCAAGCTGGCGCAAGGCCTGGCCCTGGCCATGCCCGGCGCCGATGAACTGCCTACGCAGGACGACCTTGCGGCAGACCTCGTCACCAAGATCTGCAGCCGTTCGATCAATACCCTGCTCGATTTGCGCAACAACCTCGACGCCGACGCGATAGACCGCGCCATCGACATCCTCTCGCTGTCGAATAAAATCGAGTTCTACGGCCAGGGGACGTCGGGCATCGTTGCGGCGGATGCACAGCACAAGTTCTTCCGCTCCGGCGTGCCAACGGTGGCGTATAGCGATCCGCACATCCACAGCATTGCGGCGTCGCTGTTGAAGAAGGGCGATGCGGTGGTGGCGATTTCACAGCGCGGGAATAGTCCGGCTTTGCTGCGCAGCGTGCAACTGGCGCGCAATGCGGAGGCGAACGTGATTGCGTTGAGCCCGAGCGGCACGCCTTTGGCTGACCTTGCTACTGTTTTGGTGCCGATTGATTTGTCCGTCAATACCGATCCCTACACGCCGATTTCGGCACGCTTGGCGCACCTGGTTGTAATCGATATTCTGGCGGTTGGCCTGGCGTTGAAGCGCGGGCCGGAGTTCAGGAACAAGATGCAGAATGCGCAGCGGGCGTTGCAGAAGTATGACATGCAGTTTGATTCGTTTTTTAGGTAGGGTTGTTACCTGCGTTGCCTGCCACCTGTTAACTGCAATCAATCACTGGCCGTACTCCCCTCGCCCGCCTGCGGGCGAGGGGTGATCGTGCGGAGCGGCGCCACCTCAAAACTTCATATTGCCGACGGCAGGCAATTTTTCAGAGGGCTTCCGCTTCATCGGAAATACCTCACCGCACTACCACTCAGCAAACGCACTCCGATAAGTCCTACTCAAGGTCAACCGCGTCCCATCGACCATCACGACCAACGCATCGCCCTTGCTCCACGGCTGCAATTCCTGGACAAAATCCAGGTTGATGATGGTTGAGCGGTGGATGCGCTTGAATTGGGACTGGTCCAGCCGCGACAGCATCCATGACATGGTGTGGCGCAGCAGGTAGGACACGCCGTCGACGTGCAGGCGGATGTAGTCTTCTTCCGCCTGCACCCACTGGATGGTGTTGGTTCTGACCAGCACCCAGCGGTCGCCGGTTTTCAGCATGATGCGGTCCGGCCTTGTTTCCGCCGGCGTCAGTTCGGCAAGCAGGGACATCAGCCGCTCGTCATTGCTGCCGGCCACTGGCGGGTGCTCGCGCACCCAGGCGAGGGCTTGATGGAAGCGGTCCTTGTCGATCGGCTTGAGCAAATAGTCGATCGCATGCACTTCGAAGGCCTTCAGCGCATGCGCGTCGTAGGCGGTGACGAACAGGGTCGGCGGCATGTCTTCGGCGCCGATTGCCTCGATCACGCCGAAGCCGTCGAGTTCCGGCATCTGGATATCCAGGAGGACCAGATCGGGCTTGAGCGATTCGATCAGCGTCACGGCTTCCAGTCCGTTGCCGGCTTCGCCGATCACCTCGAAACCCGCTTCACTTGCGATCAGCGAACGGATTCTCTGGCGGGCCAGCGGCTCGTCGTCGACGATCAGGGTCTTGATGGTCATTCGACTTGTCTCATTTGACCTGCCTCATTTGACTTGCTTCTCCAGCGACCAGGGAATCTGCACCACGGCACGCGTGCCCTGTCCTTCCTGGCTCTCGAGTGCAAAGGTGTGGCAATCCTTGTACATCAACTGCAACCTGGCGGAGGTGTTGTTGGTGCCGATTCCATTTTTTCTCTTGCCGTTCATCCCGCGCCCGGTGTCGATGACTTCCAGCGTCAGCCATTGTTGCTGATGGTGTGCGCGTATCGTGATCGTCGACGGGTCTGCCTTGTCCGCGACGCCGTGTTTGATGGCGTTTTCCACCAAAGGCTGCAGCAACAGGGCGGGAACCAGGGCATCGAGGCAATCGCTCGCGACGTCCTTGTGGACCGTGAGGCGGTCGTGAAAACGGATGCCCTCGATGCCGAGGTAGGCATCGATGAACGCCATTTCCTGGCGCAGCGTGATTTCCTGCGCATTGCCGGAATCGAGCGCCATGCGCAGCAAATCGGCCAGTCGCGACACCATGCGGTCGGCGGCTTCGGCGTCGCTGTGAATCAGGGCGGCGATCGAATTCAACGTGTTGAACAGGAAATGCGGCTGGAGCTGCATGCGCAGCGCCTGCGTCTGCGATTGCGCCAGTTGGCTTTCCAGTTGCGCCGCTTCCAGTTCGCGCTGGCGGTAGCGATCGAATATGCGCACGGCGTGGTATGCGCCCAGCACCGCCCATAACAGCAGCAGGTAAACGTGAAAATACTGGGACAGGAAATGCGTGAAGCTGTGGTCTACCTCTGCAGTCGCTTTAACAGGTGGCGCAACCGGCGCATTGCCAGGTGCTGGCATGGACTGAAATGCGCCCGCGATCATGTAAATGACCCACAACGCACAAACGGCCAGCACAATGCTGCCGACCAGGTGGATGACCCAGCTCTTCCATTCCGCCCAGCTAAATTGCTCAAGCGGCCAGCGCTTGGCCAGCGCCAGGACGCCCAATCCCGCGCAGCCGAAGACGAGGTTTTGCGCCATGTTCATCGGCACGAGGGTCGTAAAAAACCACATCGCAGGAAACCGCACGGCGTCCATCGTCGCCATGTAGAGCCCCAGGACGGCCCACACTCCCCAATAAATGAGCCAGCGGCGTAGTTGCAGGCTCATGGCCGGAACGGCGTATTGCCGGCAAACAAGCATGGGCAGATAGGGAGAAGCATCGCGCTGTTCCAGTCAGGTCGGTTGTGGTGATTATGGCACTCGGCGAGAGATCGCAGCAAGCGCCGCCACTTCCCAACGTGGGGAAGCGGGACAAGCCAGGCTTACCCAGCCCTGCCCTGTCCACTTTTCCCCATGCTGCATCGATATCGACATTGGCAGCCCGCGATCAACGAAACGCCAGCTTGACCAGTTGGCCGCCGGTCGCGCTATCGGCGGTTTGCATGTCGCTTTTCGGGATATACACGTCGCCGTGCACGGCGCCGCTTTCTTCGCGGACGATGTCGATCTTCAGTTGACGGTCCTTGGCGACGAATGAGTTCGCCGACGTCGCCACGATTTCGTGCCAAGCTTCGCCATGCAGCGCGGCGTACTTCGTCTGGCCGCGGGTGAACAGCGCCAGCGAATTCCCGTTGGCCAGTTCGTAGGAACCGGCGAACTGCTTGAATTCGTCAGCAGGCATCGCGCGGACCTGTGGCGGCGTGGCAGACTTGGCGCCGCTGATGGTGACCATCGAGTCTTGCGGTGCGGTTTGTGCGTTTGCAGCCAGTGCCACCAGGCCAAGGAAGGAAAGCAAAGCGATCTTTTTCATGATATTTCTCCACTGGATAAAGGACAAGAGCCTCAAGCCGCACCGGGAACCGATCTGCTCTGCGAAATGTCGATGACGGTGCGGCGGCTGACGGAAGCTTAGGCAGAGATCAAACGAGCCGAAACCGATTTGCGACGAGCCGGGCGATTCGGCCGGCAAGCCGGGATTGGGCGGGGGTGAGACGGCGGGAGAACTGGTGGGTGTTACTTTGTCAATGGCTTGGGGGCGCCAAGCTCCCCTCGTCCCTGTGCCCCTGTGCCGGGCGCCCCTGTAGGGCGTAGCCACGCGCTTGCAAGCGCCTGATGTTCCGTCGGCGGGCGCAGGGTAATCATGCGGTGAGGCGCCACCAACCGACAGTTGTTCGCGTTTAGGCCGTCATCCCCCTGAAGACGGGAATCCACAATACGACTTAAGACGGCGGCGCTGTAGGTCTCCGTTTTCACGGGGACGAGGAATTTTTACGGATTGATCACGTCAACCAACTCGAAGTGCAAGGTCACGAATTCGAAATCATCATGCAGATCGAGATGCGGCAAGCAGCGGATATGCACCTGCCTGAATTCTTCCGCGCTGGAAAACGTCTCGCCGCGCCAGACTTCTTCGGGGATGTTGCCGAACTTGATGCGATAAACCTTGGTGGCGCGGATGATGCAGCGCAGGTTGTGCTTGAGGTCGTAGACTTCGATGACGTCGCCGGGGACGTAGCTGCCGTCGCCGTAGTCGCCGTACGGTTGGTAGTAGGCTTCTACCGTGTCGGCGGTGACGGTTTTGCGGCCTGCCATGACGGCGCGGGGGAGACTGTCGTCGTCTTCGTTGGCGCCCCAGAAGGTTAGTTTTTTTCTTTGGGTCATGGGGGTGAACTAGAAAATTTGCGAAGCAGGATGGCTACTGCAAAGCAGGCACCGGCCAAACTCCCCTCGCCCGCAGGCGGGAGAGGGGTGGGGAGGGCGGCGATCCGATGAGGGAAGTTGCGATCTAACTCGGTTAGCGACGTCGGACATTCCAGCACGACCTTTATCTACAATTCACTCGCAGCCATATCATAACCTCCCTCACCCCCTCCCCTCTCCCGCCTGCGGGCGAGGGGTGATCGTGCGGTGAAGCGCGACGTCAAGCTTTCATGGTGCCTTGCTTACAGCAACTTCGTCGCCACAGTCCAGGCAATCGCCGCCACAAACGCCGAGGCCGGTATCGTCAATATCCACGCCCACACGATATTCCCCGCCACGCCCCAGCGTACCGCCGACATCTTTTGCGACGCACCCACGCCGACGATGGCGCCGGTGATGGTGTGGGTGGTGGAAACCGGCACGCCTAAGGCTGTCGCGATGAAGAGGGTGAAGGCGCCGCCGGTTTCGGCGCAGAAGCCGCCGACGGGTTTCAACTTGGTGATCTTTTGGCCCATGGTTTTGACGATGCGCCAGCCGCCGAACAGTGTGCCCAGGCTGATGGCGGTGTAGCAGGCCACGATGACCCAGATGGGCACGGGGTCGCCTGCGCCGATCTGGCCGCCCGCGATCAGGAGCATCCAGATGATGCCGATGGTTTTTTGCGCGTCGTTGCCGCCGTGGCCGAGGCTGTACATGGAGGCCGAGATCAGTTGCAGGCGGCGGAACCATTTGTCGATGCGCCGCGGCGTGGAGCCGACGAACAGCCACGAGACGATGACCATCATCAAGGCGCCCAGGATGAAGCCCAAGAGGGGCGAGAGCACGATGAAGATGATGACCTTGATCAGGCCCGAGGGGACCAGCGCGGCGGTGCCGGCCTTGGCCACAGCCGCGCCGACCAGGCCGCCGATCAGGGCGTGCGAGGACGAAGACGGGATGCCGAAGTACCAGGTGACGAAGTTCCAGAACACGGCGCCGAACAGCGCGCCGAAGACGACGTATTGGTCGACCACAGCCGGGTGGATGGTGTCCTTGCCGACTGTGGCCGCAACCGTCAGCGGGAAGATGATGACGGCGATGAAGTTGAACACGGCCGCCATGGCGACGGCGGTGTGCGGCTTCAAGACGCGCGTGGAAACGACGGTAGCGATGGCATTGGCGGCGTCGTGGAAGCCGTTCATGAAGTCGAACAAGAGCGCCAGTGCGATCAAGGCGCTAAGCGCGACCAGGCTGATTTCAATGGTATGCATGGATACAGTTTATTTTGTCGGACGCTGCAAAGTGAATTGAGGCCGTACTCCGGCAAATTCGTCGTCCCCGCGAATCGGATGGCCGCCCCGCAGGGATGTCGTGCTAAAAGCGAACGTATCATTCATGACATCAGGCGTTTTCGACGAGGATGCCTTCGATGATGTTGGCCACGTCTTCGCAGCGGTCGGTGACGGTCTCCAAAATCTCGTAGATCGCTTTAAGCTTGATCAGGGTGCGCACATCGGGTTCGTCGCGAAACAGCTTGGACATGGCGGCGCGCATGACGTGGTCGGCGTCGGACTCCAGGCGGTCGATCTCGGCGCAGATGACGAGGATGGCGCGCGCGTTGTCCATGTTGTGTAAAAGGCGGACGGCGGCTTGCACTTTTTCGGCGCAAGCCAGGCTCAGTTCGGCCAGGCGGCGCGCTTCGGCGGTGGTGGCTTTGAGGTCGTAGAGCGAGATGGTTTGCGCGGCATCTTCCAGCAGGTCGAGGATGTCGTCCATCCTGGTGATGAGCTGGTGGATGTCGTCGCGGTCGAGCGGGGTGATGAAGGTCTTGTGCAACAGCTCGATCGTGTCGTGCGTGATTTTGTCGGCCTGCTTTTCGATGCTTTCAATCGCGTGCACGCGGATTTCGAGGTCGTCGAAGCTGGTCATGAGCTTGACCATTTCGGCGGCGCCCTTGACGCATAGCTCCGCATGCTGCTCGAACAGCTCGAAGAACTTTCCTTCGCTGGGCATAAAACGTCCAAACATAGTCACTCCCAAAATTTCTCTATAGGTGCCTCTAAAAATCGTTGCGAGCCGCCCAAGGTCGGGCCGAGAAGCGCAACCGTACGAAGGTACGGTGAGCATCGCAGGCCCGAGATTGGCGAATTTGCCAAACTCTGCAGTAGATTTTTAGAGGTGCCATCCGTCAATCACCCTGATAGGTGGATAGACTGCCTGAGTAGTTGTCGAACTTGGTATATTGACCGAGGAAGGTCACGCGCACGGCGCCGATGGGACCGTTACGCTGCTTGCCGATGATGATTTCGGCGGTGCCCTTGTCGGGCGAATCGGGGTTGTAGACTTCGTCGCGGTAGATGAACAGGATCACGTCGGCATCCTGTTCGATGGCGCCCGATTCGCGCAGGTCCGACATCACGGGGCGCTTGTTGGGGCGCTGTTCCAGCGAGCGGTTCAACTGCGAGAGCGCGATCACGGGGCAGTTCAATTCCTTGGCCAGCCCCTTGAGGTTACGCGAGATTTCGGAAATTTCCGTGGCGCGGTTTTCGCCGGGCGAATTGGCCGACATGAGCTGCAGGTAGTCGACGATGATCAGGCCGAGCTTGCCGCACTGGCGCGCCAGGCGGCGCGAGCGAGCGCGCAGTTCGATCGAGGACAGCGCGGGCGTCTCGTCGATGTAGAGCTGGGCGTCGTTCATCTTCTGGATGGCGTGCGTCAGGCGCGGCCAATCCTCGTCGATCAGCTTGCCGGTGCGCAGGCGGTGCTGGTCGAGCCGGCCGACCGAGCCCAGCATACGCATGGCGAGCTGGGCGCCGCCCATTTCCATGGAGAACACGGCAACGGGCAAGCCGCTGTCGATGGCGACGGTTTCCCCGATGTTGAGGCTCAGCGCCGTTTTGCCCATGGAAGGCCGTCCGGCCACGATGACGAGGTCGCCCGGCTGCAGGCCGGAGGTCATGCGGTCGAGGTCGACGAAGCCGGTCGGCACGCCGGTGATTTCGCTGGTGGAGTCGCGGTTGTAGAGTTCGTCGATGCGTTCGACCACTTGCGTCAACAGCGGCTGGATCGCGACGAAGCCCTTGGCGCCGCGCGAGCCTTCTTCGGCGATGGCGAAGATCTTCGATTCCGCCGTGTCGAGCATCTCCTTGACTTCCTTGCCCTGCGGGGAGAAGGCGTCGCCGGAGATTTCGTCGGCCACGGTGATGAGCTTGCGCAAGACGCCCCGGTCGCGCACGATTTCGGCGTAGCGGCGGATGTTGGCCGCCGACGGCGTGTTTTGCGCCAGCGCGTTCAGGTAGGAAAGGCCGCCCACTTCGTCGCCCTTGGCAACGGCGACCAGCGATTCGTAGACCGTGATCACGTCGGCCGGACGGCTGTTGTTGATCAGCCGGACGATGTGCTGGAAGATGATGCGGTGGTCGTAACGGTAGAAGTCGCCTTCCTGCACGAAATCGGCGATGCGGTCCCACGCGGCGTTGTCGAGCAGCAAGCCGCCCAGCACGGATTGCTCGGCCTCGATCGAATGCGGTGGTACGCGCAGGGATTCAAGTTGTGGATCGGGGCGGTCACTCATGGCGCGAATTATACCGTTGTGGAGGGCTTGGCGTGACGGGATTATGACAAAGATTGCGGTGGGTTACAGTATCGACAAGGGATGCGGTGCATACGTACTGTTAGCGTTGTCAAATTCGATGCAGGGGAGTTCCAGATCCTAGCTTCGTCGTCCCCGTGAAAACGGGGACCCACAGCGCCACGGTTATAGGTCGTAATGTGGATCCCCGTTTTCACGGGGATGACGGGTTAAGAGGGTGCCGTTGTAGGTTGCACCGGGCGTTGCACGCTGAGCATAGCGATGCCCGGCCCAACGTAACCGGCCTTAACGGGCGCACATAAAGCGCCACCGTCCGACGTTGGGCATCATTACGCTCAGCACCAACCTACAAGACTATGGGCGCAAAAAAAGCCGGACGAATCCGGCTTTTTCTACAGAACGGGCGCTCTAAGAATCGTAGCGAGCGGCCCAAGGTCGAGCCGAGAAGCGCAACCGTACGGCTGTACGGTGAGCATCACAGGCTCGAGATTGGGCCGCGCAGTAGATTCTTGGAGATGCCCGAATTAAGCGTGCTCGCCCAGCACCGACACGGTGACGTCAACGACGACGTCGGTGTGCAGCGCAACAGCGATGGTCGCATCGCCGACGATCTTCAGCGGACCTTGCGGCAGGCGCACTTGGCCTTTTTGCACCGGGAAGCCTTGCTTGGTCAGCGCTTCGGCGATGTCGAAGTTGGTGACGGAACCGAACAGACGGCCATCGACGCCGGCCTTTTGCGAGATTTGGACGGTCAGACCGGCCAGCTTTTCGCCTTGGGCTTGGGCTTCGGCCAGCTTGCCGGCAGCAGCCTTTTCCAGATCGGCGCGCTTGGTTTCGAACTCGGCGATGGCCGTGGTCGTGGCGCGGCGGGCCTTGCGTTGCGGGATCAGGAAGTTGCGTGCGAAACCGTCCTTGACCTTGACGACATCACCGAGGTTGCCCAGATTGACGACTTTTTCCAACAGAATGACTTGCATGTTTTTCTCCAGATTCAGGTAATTGAGTTGTCGTCAATTACGCGTTGTGCAGATCGGTGTACGGCAACAGCGCGAGGTAACGGGCGCGCTTGATTGCGGTATCAACCTGACGCTGATAGTGGGCCTTGGTGCCGGTCAGGCGGGCCGGCATGATCTTGCCGTTTTCCTGAACGAAATCCTTCAAGGTGTCGACGTCCTTGTAGTCCACTTGTTCAACGTTTGCAGCGGTGAAGCGGCAGAATTTCTTGCGCTTGAACAGCGGGTTTTGCTGTTGGCGCTTTTGCTTGAGCTTGAGCTTGTTCTTGTCGAATTTTTTACCGAATGCCATGATGGGCTCCTGTATTTGAAAATTGGGTGCTAATCGAAATCAACGATGTGAAATATAAGGCTTTTGCTGTTGCGGTTCTTGCGTGCCAGAAAACCCTTGAACCGGAATGTCCCGCCCAATTGGGCTTGATTGAGTCGGCCTGAAATCTCTCCCGCGGCGAGCGCGGCAATTTCAAATTCGATCAATCTCGGGATGCCCGCTTCCACCTGTTCCGAACTGTGCGACAGCGTTGCCGCCACGATCGGGATGCCTGCCGGGGTGTAACGCAAAACGTCGCGTTCCGTGATGGCAGCTACAAGTACAAGCGTGTTTTCCAGTGGTTCTCCTTGCGCAATGACCCGCTATTAGGCAGCAGGCGCCTCGGAACGGTGGGCCTTGGCAGATTCTTCCTTCTGCACAGCCTTCATCATCGGCGACGGTGCGGTCTCGGCCTTCTTCATCTTGACGGTCAGATGGCGCAGGACGGCATCGTTGAACTTGAAACCGGTTTCGATTTCGACCAGCGTCTCGTTGTCGCACTCGATGTTCATGCAAACATAGTGTGCCTTGGCGAGCTTCTGGATCAGGTAAGCCATCTGACGACGACCCCAGTCTTCAACACGGTGAACCTTGCCGCCGCGAGTGGTGACGATGCCCTTGTAACGCTCGATCATGGCAGGCACTTGCTCGCTTTGGTCCGGATGGACGATAAAAACGATTTCATAATGACGCATATAGACTCCTTAAGGACAATTAAGGGAGAGGCGCTTCGGTCGTAGCGAGCGGTTCGAGTTCCGGCAGAGAAGCGCAACCGTACGCAAGGTACGGTGAGAATCGCAGGCCGGAAATCGCACCGCGCAGTAGACCGGGGCGCATCTCCCAAGCCCACCCCGGCGTCGGACGGGTGTGGGAAGTGAGAAAAGCCTGAGACTATACCGCGTTTTGGTGGAAAACTCAATGGTTTCAGAGATTTATGACGGGGCGTGGCGCCAAAGCCGCGTGTTTCCGGCCTTTCTCATGGCAAATAGCTTGCAAAAGCGCCAAACCTGTATAAAAATACAGGCTGTGAAAAAGCACAGTTTGACTGTGCCGTATGTGTGTCGCGTACTCGCGCCCCATATGTGACATTTCGCCCGATACCTTAACTACGGACAACCAGCGCCCAGCCCATGCTCAAGCTCACCGCCCGCCAGGAACAAATCCTGAACCTCATCCGGGAAGCCATCGAAAACACCGGCTTCCCGCCCACCCGGGCTGAAATCGCCAACGAATTGGGTTTTAAATCTGCCAACGCGGCGGAAGAACACCTGCAGGCGCTGGCGCGCAAGGGCGCCATCGAAATCTCGCCCGGCACCTCGCGCGGCATCCGCTTGTGCAACGACTGGGGCGCCGAACGCGGCGTGAACCGCTTCGGTGGCAGCCAGCTCGCCCTGCCCCACCCGGCGCTATTGCAACTGAGCCTGCCCCTGGTCGGCCGCGTGGCCGCCGGCTCGCCCATCCTGGCGCAGGAGCACATCGAAACCACCTACAACGTCGACCCAAACCTGTTCGCCGCCAAGCCCGACTATCTGCTGAAAGTGCGCGGCATGTCCATGCGCGACGCCGGCATCATGGACGGCGACCTGTTGGCCGTCAAAAAGACCGACGCCGCACGCAACGGCCAGATCATCGTCGCCCGCCTCGGCGACGACGTGACGGTGAAACGCTACCGCAAGACCGGCGGGTTGATTGAGCTATTGCCGGAGAACCCGGACTTCAAGACCATCCGCGTTGAAGACCCCGATCAGTTTGCGCTGGAAGGGTTGGCTGTGGGGCTGATGCGCGCCTGGGGTTGATTTTCGCTCACGCGGAACCTCTCCCCCGCCGTGGATAAGCAGAACATCTTCTGGAACATCCAGCGCGGCGAGCTGCCGATCCCGCCGGCTGGCAAAACACTCGGCATGGTCATCAAAGAAGTCGACCCCGAACAAGGCACCATCCATATCGACTTTGAAGCCAAGCCAGAGTTCGTCAATCCGGTGGGCATGATACAAGGCGGCTTTCTCGCGGCCATGCTGGACGACACGCTCGGCCCGGCGCTGGTTGCCACGCTCGATGCCGGCGAGTTCGCGCCGACGCTGGAATTGAAGGTGCAATTCATTGCGCCAGCCAAGGTAGGCACAATTTCCGGCATCGGCAAAGTGGTGTCGCGCGGCGGGAAGATTGCGTTTCTTGAAGGGGAGTTGCGGCAGGATGGCAAGCTCGTGGCGAAGGCTACGGCGACGGCGTTGATCAGAGTGCAGCGGTGATTCTCTTTGCGGTCTGCCTAACTTCATGGTGCGACCAACAGGTAGGGCGAAAAAGCGAAGCGCCTTCCGCCGGATGCAATATTCACCGATCATCTCGTTTTATCAGATCGACGGGATCAGCCAGCAGGTCGGTTTGATCGCAGATAACTGGCGCAACGAAACATGCGGCGGAAGGCGCTTCGCTTTTCCGCATTACGTGCTAAATTTGTCGAATGTGAATTCGTGAATTGTGAATTTACAAAGAATAATCTCAACGGCGATTGTTCGTTCAATGACGTGGCTTGGTACAGCTGCAAGCAGATAAATTGCATGGGACTTGCGGGTAAATTTCGAAACAAAGGCTACTGCGACCAAACCCGTGAAAACAATCTATAAATCCATTGCGATCGGCTGCGCAATCGAGGCAGTGTCTGCCAGCTTATTTGCGTTCGGCGGATTCGGTCCTTGCGGGCCAAGTAATCCCATCGGATTGATTGGTATGCTGATGCATATCTTTCCGGGCATGTTCGTTGCGGCAGGGATTCAAGCATTCGTCAATTTGCCCGATTGGTTGATGACAATCGTCATCATTTTGTCCCAAGCGGTTTTCTGGTCTGTGATTACATTTCTGGTTGTCAGGATAGAGAGCCGAATGAAGAATGAAATTTGAGGCGAATGCGCCGGGACCGGCCAAATGAAATACATCAAACAAGATGAGCGTGGCTTCACTTCGTTCGACGACTACTTCGAATATATCGAAGCCATCAAGGGCCAACTCGACGAACGTCTATATGCGTTCGCTGCGGACTCTTCGCGATACGATCTGACAAGCAAAGGCAGCCTGCATGATGCATGGGTTCAGTCGCTGCAGGTTGAGGTCTGTCACGGGGAAGGGGCAACACTGTCCAATCCTTCGAACATTACCCTGACCCTGCTGGGTCCATTTCACGACCGCGTGCATACATTGAAATACTTCGACGTCAAATGGTCCAGCGTCAATCTTCAACTATGCGGTAATCAGCGACAACGGGATTTGCTTTACCACGAGATGCGATTGCAGGACGGCTTGTTGCAGCACGAGTTTGCTTTTGATGGCGACAGGACGCTTGAAATTCATTGCGCTCATATCGAACATGAGGAAAGAATTTTTTGACCGGATTCCGGTGCTGTGTGCTTTGGTGATCGTAGTGGTGGGGCGCAAGCAAAGCGTATCGCGCCGAATGTTTTGTCGGTCGCACACTCTCCCCTTCGGGCTTGGCGATCACAGCCAAATCATGACGTCCCTCATCGGCCCGCCGCCCGCCCCACCCCTCTCCCGCCTGCGGGAGAGGGGAGTTACGTCGGCTATGCGCATCACCCCAACACCCGCCCCCAAAGCCTCACCACCGCCCGCGCCTGTTCCTCTACCGACCCGCGCCACACCCGCGCCCGTTCTTCCCCCTGCAGCCTGATCTGATGCTGCAGTTTGCGGAAATGCCGATATGCTCCAGCCACCTCTTCGGCCAGATCGGCGTCGATCAAGCCCAGTTCTCCGCATAGCCGCAGCAAGGCGATATTGCCGATGTCGGCAGTCAGTTGTGCGTAATCCGCCGCGTGCCGCAGGATGAGGAATTGCACGATGAATTCGATATCGATCATCCCGCCGGCGTCGTGCTTGAGGTCGAACTGGTCGCTGCGGCTGGGGTGGGCATCGCGCATTCTGGTGCGCATGGCCTTGACTTCCCGGCGCAGTTGTTCTTCGTCGCGGCGGCGGCGCAGTACGGCTTCGCGGATGGTTTCGAAGGCGGCGCCGATGTCGGGGTCGCCGGCGCAATAGCGGGCGCGGGTCAGGGCCTGGTGTTCCCAGTTCCAGGCCGATTGGCTCTGGTATTTCTCGAACGACGCGAGCGACGACACCAGCAAGCCGCTTGCGCCGTCTGGGCGCAGCGCCGTGTCGACGTCGAACAGGATGCCCGCCGGCGTGTGCGTGGTCATCCAGGTGATGAAGCGCTGCGCCAGCTTGGCATAGTGCGCGGGCGCTTCCTGGTCGTCGTCGCGGTAGAGGAAGATCACGTCGAGGTCCGACACGTAACCCAGTTCCTTGCCGCCCAATTTGCCGTAGGCGATCACGGAGAACAGCGGCACGTCGCGGTGGCGTTTGGCGATGGTTTCCCACGCCGCCTGCATGGTGGCGGCGATGAGGATGTCGGCCAGTTTGGAGAGATGGTCGGCCAGCCGTTCGACGGTCAGGTCGCCTTCGAGGTCTTGCGCCAAGAGGCGCAGCATCTGCGCGTGGTGCAGTTCGCGCAGCACGTCCATCTGGCGTTCGGTATCGCCTGCTGCCGCTGCCAGTTGCTGGCGGCAGTCTTCGGTGAAGGCGTCCCAGTCGGGTTCGGCGTGCAGGGTGCGCTCATCGAGCAACTCGTCCAACAGGATGGGATGTTTGGTGAGATATTTCGCGGCCCAGTCGGAGGCGCTCATCATTTTGATCACGCGTTCCAGCGCGTGCGGGTATTCGGTCAACAGCGCCAGATAGGCGGCGCGGCGCGCCACGGCTTCGAAGAAGTCGAGCAGGCGGCCCAGCGTCGCGCCGGGCGATTCGGCCTTGCGCGCAATCGATGGCAGCGCCTTGTTGATCAAGGCCATCAGGCGCGTCTGGCTGGCCTCGGGCAGGGCTTGCAGGCGCGGCGATTGCAGGCTCTGGTGCAGCCGCTTGGCTGCCGACTCGGCTTCGGCCTCGGCAAAGCCCAGCGCGGCGAGGCGCGCGGCGATGGCGCCGATCTTGCTGCGCGCCGAGACCGGGGCGCTGCTGTCGTCCGCCGCTTCCACGTTGGGGCCGGGTTTCGCATTGTCCTTATCCTTGTCGCGGAAGATTTCATCGAACTGCCCGGCCACGAAGCGGCGCTGGCGCTCCAGCTCCCCCAGGAAGGCGTCGAGGTCGTCGTAGCCCATCATGGCGGCGATGTGGCGCCGTTCGCTCTCGCCCGGCGGCAGCGCGTGGGTTTGCGCGTCTTCGACGTATTGCAATCGGTGTTCCAGGTTGCGCAGGAACACGTAGGCCTGCTGCAGGCCTTGCACGACGTCGGCGTCGAGCAATTGCTTCTGCGCCAGCGTGTCGAGGATGGCGCGGGTGGAGCGCTCGCGCAGCGCAGCCTCGCGCCCGCCGCGTATGAGTTGGAACACCTGCGCGAGGAATTCGATCTCGCGGATGCCGCCGCGAGCGAGCTTGACGTTGTTGCTGCGGTCGGGATGGCGCGTTTCCTGGCGCACGACTTCGGCGCGGATCTGCGCGTGCATGTTGCGGATCGCGTCGATCGAGCCGAAATCGAGATAACGGCGGTAAACAAAGGGGCGGATCAGGCCATCGAGCTGCGCCAGGTCGGCTGCATTGCCGCTCATGGCGCGCGCCTTGACCCAGGCATAGCGTTCCCATTCGCGTCCCTGCACGACGAAATATTCTTCCAGCATCGCCAGGCTCGCCACCAGCGGCCCGGAAGCGCCATTGGGGCGCAGCGCCATGTCGACGCGGAACACCAGGCCGTCCGACGTGATTTCCGAAATCGCGCCGATCAGCCGCTTGCCCAGCCGGGTGAAGAATTCGTGGTTCGACAACTGGCGCTGGCCTTCGGCGTCGATGCGTGTGGTGCCGTCTTCGCCATAGAGGAAGATCAGGTCGATGTCGGACGAGGCATTCAGTTCGCGCCCGCCCAGCTTGCCCATGCCGATCACGATCATTTCCTGCACCGTTCCCGACTCTTCGCCAATGGGCGTGCCGTGTTGCGCGGCAAGTTCGCGCGTCAGTGCGGCGAGCAAAGTCTGCACGGCAAAGTCGGCCAGCGCGCTCATGGTCTCGACCACTTCGGCGAGGCCGGCATGGCCCGCAAGATCGCGCCGGATCAGCACGCAAATGACCAGATTGCGCAGGCGGCGCATGGCGGCAGGCAGTTCGACCCCGCTTTCTGTGTCTTTTTGTAATAATTCTGCGAAAATGGCGGGGGTTAGCGGTAATCTGGCTTGAAAATCGACCAGATGGGCGCGGCCGGCGTCGGCTTCGGTCCAGCGCTTGTAAAAGCGGGAGCCAACGGCAGGGGGCAAGGTGGAGTTCGTCACAGGCTCTAATGTGGAATTGAATTGTTGTGCAGATCGGCGTTTGGCCGACGTTTTTCCTGGCCAAACCATGCGATGCAATACATTCTACGCTGACTCTTTGTCAATCTGATCGATGCCCAATATTCATTCCGAACCCGTCACACGCTTGCTTCGCATCTGGCACCGGGCCCGGGCTGTCTATCGTTATGCCAACATTCTCACGCACCACGTGCTCGGCTTCGCTGCCAAGACGGCGCTGCTGCTGTATTTCCTGTTCTGCCTGACATTTCTTGCGCTGCGTTACGTCGTCCTGCCGCATATCGACCATTACAAGCCCGATGTCGAGCACCTGATTTCCGAAGCCATCGGCCAGCCCGTGGCCATCGGCCGCCTGCATGCCGACTGGGACGGCCTGCGTCCGCGCGTGGCGCTGGAGCAATTGCAGATCAAGGATACCTACGGCCGCCCCGCGCTGACGCTGCCGCGCGTCGAGGCCACGGTGTCGTGGCTCTCCGTCGCAACAGGCGGCTTGCGCCTGCACGAGTTGGAGATCGACAACCCGGACATCGATATCCGGCGCGACATCGCCGGCAACCTGTTCGTGGCCGGCATCCTCGTGCCGGCATCGAAGGGCAACGATAACCGCGGCGCCGACTGGCTGCTCTCGCAGCGCGAGATCATCATCCGCCACGGCACGCTGCGCTGGAACGACAATCTGCGCGGCGCGCCCGAGCTGCCGCTGTCGGACATCAATTTCGAATTGCGCAACCACTGGCACGATCACCAGGTCGCGCTGCACGCGACGCCGCCCGCCGCCATGGCCGCGCCGATCGACATCCGCGCCGAATTCACCCACCCCGCCTTCGCCGCCAGCGTGGCCGACGCGTCGCTGTGGGAAGGCCAGCTTTATTTCGACCTGGGCCAGACCGATCTGGCGGTCTGGAATGCCTACGTCACCTTGCCCAAGGGCCTCGCCGTGCAGCGCGGCCACGGCGCATTGCGCGCCTGGCTCGATTTCGAACGCGCCAAGGTGGCCGACTTCACCGCCGACATTTCGCTGGCCGACACCGCCATGCGCTTCAACGATCTGCCGGTGCTGGAACTGGACAAGGTCAGCGGCCGCATCGGCCTGCGCGAAGACATCGACAAGAACGGCCGCGACGGCACGCCGACCCTGGGCGCGCGCGGCCACAGCATTGCGCTGACCAATTTCTCCTTCCTCACCAACGACGGCATGGCCTTGCCGCCAACCTCGATTTCCGAAACCTTCGAGCCGGCCGCCGAAGGCGAGCCATCCAAAACCACCGTCGGCGCCACGCTGCTCGATCTGCAAACCATGGCGACCTTCGCCAGCCGCCTGCCGTTCTCGCCCGAATGGCGCCAGATGCTGGCCGACTACGCGCCGCGCGGCCAGTTGCGCAACCTCACCGCGAGCTGGCAAGGCAGCTACCCGTCGATCTCCTCCTACAACGTCAAGGGCAGCTTCGCCGGGCTCTCGATGAAAGGGCAGGCGGCGCGTGCCGGCCGGGCCAAGTACGGCAAGCTGCCGGCGCAGGCCGCCGTGCCCTTCATCCCCGGCTTCGACAACCTGACCGGCAACATCAAAATGACCGAGACCGGCGGCGACCTGACGCTCGACTCGACAGACCTGCAGATCGAATTGCCCGGCGTCTTCACCGAGCCGATGGTGCCGCTGCAAAAGTTCGGCCTGCAAGCCGACTGGAGCTTCCAGGACAAGAACCGCATGCTGCTCTCGGTGGCCAGCATGAACCTGGTGCGCGACGGTCTGGCCGCTTCGGCTTCGGGCACCTATCTGGTCAACAGCACGCCCGGCATCAAGTCGGCCGCCTTCGCCGATTTCTCGGCCCACATCGACCGCTTCGATCTGAACCGTGTCGGGCAATACCTGCCGGCCAACGCCGACGAGCATTTCCGCGACTGGATCACGCATGCGCTGTTGGGCGGCACGCTGCGCGACGCCACCATCAAGATCAAGGGCGACATGAAGGACTTCCCCTTCCATCCCGATAATCCCGGCGACAAGCCCAAGGGCGAATTCACCGTCGATGGGCGGATTGCCGACGGCATCCTCAACTACGATCCGCACGCCAGCCCGCGCGACCCGAAGAAGCCGCTGTGGCCGTGGCTCGAAGATATCCAGGGCACGCTCAAGATGGACCGCACGCGGCTGCAGATCACCGCCGACCGCGCCAAGACGCACGGCGTGATGATCACCGACACCCGTGCCGTGATCGAAGACATCACGCCCCCCACCAGGAACGTGATGGAGCTGACCGGCAATGCGTCCGGCGCGATGCCCGACTTCCTCGCCTACGTGCAGGACAGCCCGGTGCAGCAGCTGATAGGCGGCTTCACCGACGAGACCCACGCCACCGGCACCGCCCACCTGACGCTGAAGATCAGCATGCCGTTTTCGCGCATGAACGAGACCAAGGCCGGCGGCCGGCTGCAATTCCAGGGCGACGACATCGCGCTCCTGCCCGGCTTGCCTTTGCTCGCCGGCAGCACCGGTGCGCTGGAGTTCAGCGAAAAGGGCTTCAACATCAGCAACGTCCACACGCTCTTCCTCGGCGGCCCCGCCACGATCACCGGCGGCGGCCCGGGCGACACGGCAGCCATCCGCGTCGACGGCACCATCACCGCAGACGGCGTGCACAAGTATGCCGCCGACAACGGTTTCAGCAAGGCCGCATCGCACATCAGCGGCACCACGCATTACCTCGCCGCCATCAACGTGCGCAAGAAGCACACCGACGTCATCGTCGACTCCAACTTGAACGGCCTCGGCCTCGACTTCCCCGCGCCGCTGCACAAGGAAGCCGGCGAAAACCTGACCACCAAGCTTGAAATGCTGGGCATGAATTCGAGCGACCCCAACGTGCAGCGCGAAGAAGTCAAGCTCGCGCTCGGCACGGCCGTCAACGCGCGCTACGAACGCGAAAAGAGTCCCGACCCGCACGCGCCATGGCGCCTGGCACGCGGCGCCATCGGCGTGTTCCAGCCGCCCGCGGTGCCGGCCAATGGCGTGCTGCTCAACGTCAGCCTGAAGTCGCTCAACGTCGATGCCTGGAGCGATTTGATCACGTCCATCGCGTCCGAGAAACCGCGCCCGGGCGCGGTGCAGCCGCCGCCGCCGGGCACCAGCTTTGCCGACCTCTTCAATCCCGACACCTTCGCCGTGCACGCCGGCGAGATGACCGTGTTCGGCCACAAGATCGACAACGTGGTCTTGAACGCCAGCCACCAGGGCGACGCCTGGCAAGCCAAGGTCGGCTCGGGCCAGGTGGCAGGCAACTTCAGCTATGCGCCGCAGGGCCGCGGCCTGGTCACGGCCAAGCTCGATTCGCTGATCATCCCCAAATCCGGCGCCAGCGACGTGACCGATCTGCTCGAAGGCAAGACCGCCACGCAGGAGCTGCCCGCGCTCGACATCGAAGCGCAGAATTTCGACCTGCTGGAAAAGCACCTCGGCAAGTTGGTCCTGAAAGCGAGCAACGGGCGCAAGGATGGCGCCAACGTGTGGAACATCGACGACCTCGAAGTCGACAACCCCGACGCCACGCTCAAGGCCAAGGGTAACTGGATCATTCGCGACAACCAGAACCGATCGCACCTGTCGTACAACCTGGAGCTGAAAAACGCCGGCGCCACGCTCGACCGCCTCGGCTTCGCCAACCTCTTGAGCAAGGGCAAGGGCAACATGGCCGGCGAAGTGAATTGGAACGGCGTGCCCTATTCGCTCGACTTGCCCAGCCTCTCGGGCAGCGTCAGTGCGCTGATGGTGGAGAAGGGGCAATTCCTCAAGGGCGATTCGAACGCCGCCAAGCTGCTCGGCGTGCTCAGTCTGCAATCGCTGCCGCGCCGCCTGACGCTCGATTTCCGCGACGTGTTCTCGTCAGGCTTCGCCTTCGACGCGCTTTCCATGACGGCGAGTATCGAAAACGGCGTGCTCAGCACCAATGATTTGAAAATGATCGGGCTTGATGCCTCCGTCGCCATGCAAGGCAGCGCCGACGTTGTCAACGAAACGCAAAACCTGCACGTAACAGTCGTGCCCAAGATCGATGCCGGCGCCGGCTCCCTGATCTACTCTGTGATCAACCCGGCCATCGGTATCGGTTCATTCCTCGCGCAACTGTTCCTGCGCGATCCGCTGTCGAAGGCATTGACCGAGGAAATGCAAATCACCGGGCCGTGGGCCGACCCCAAGGTGACCAAGCTCAGCAAGGCCGACAAGAAAGCCGCCGATGCCGGTGCGGCGATTGGTAACACGCAAACGGAGAAGTGATCATGAACTTCAAAGTCGCAGCAGTACAAATGGTGTCCACCCCCGAGCCGCAAGAAAATTTCGCGACCATGCGGCGCCTGGTCGCGCAAGCCGCCGGCGAAGGCGCGCAACTGGTGCTGCTGCCCGAATACTGGCCCATCATGGGCATGCACGAGCGCGACAAGGTGGCGCACGCGGAAGACCCCGAGTCACCCGGCCCGATCCAGCAATGGATGGCGCAGCAGGCGAAAGAGCACCAGCTCTGGCTGATCGGTGGCACGCTGCCTTTGGCCTCCGGGCCGGACAAGGTGTTGAACACCACGCTGGTGTTCAACCCCGAGGGAGAACGCATCGCACGCTACGACAAGATCCACCTGTTTTCCTTCACCAAGGGCGACGAATCGTACGACGAGGCGCGCACCATCGTGCCCGGTGCCGACGTGCAAGCCTTCGCCGCGCCCTTCGGTCGCGTCGGCCTGTCGGTGTGCTACGACCTGCGCTTCCCCGAGCTATACCGCGCCATGGGCGACTGCGCCCTGATCGTGGTCCCCGCCGCCTTCACCTACACCACCGGCCGCGCGCACTGGGAAACCTTGCTGCGTGCCCGCGCGATCGAAAACCAATGCTACGTGCTGGCCTCGGCCCAGGGCGGCAAACATGTCAACGGCCGCCGCACCTGGGGCCATAGCATGCTGATCAATCCGTGGGGCGAAGTCGAGGCGCTGCTGGCTGAGGGCGAAGGCACGATCGTGGGAACGATCGATGCGGCGCAACTGGGTAGCGTGCGGGAGAGCTTGCCGGCGTTGCGGCATCGGGTGTTGTGAGGATGCGGGCTGGGTGACGTGGCTTGGTGATTGGGTGCCTGGCGGTGGGGCCTTATGGCGACAATGAAGCGCCGCTTTTTTCTGCTCCTGTCTCAACCACCCGAATCGAACCGTTCCCCGGCGCAACCGATCGAGAAAACTGGGTTGATCGATGAGCGTTGCCTACGGCGGAAGGCGCTTCGCTTTTCCGCCCTATCGCGCTAGTGTGGTGTCTCAAAAATAAATTGAAATAATTATTGCCTGGATTATCATAGAGCCACCTTCACGAAGATAGGTTGATATGGCAAGAACCGGGCGCCCACCAAAGTTGCTGATGCTGACAAGCGAAGAGTCGTTAGAATTGACAAACCGGCTGAAGCTTCGCAAAGCGCCGGCTGACGAAAAGATACGTATCCGGATTGTGCTGGCGTGTGCGGCGGG